>OLPY01000358.1_pt1 | contig 41927 bp, 56 predicted proteins | sample 1672481 | NCBI WGS metagenome assembly OLPY01 (sample SAMEA3136691, study PRJEB25190) | human gut metagenome | biome: human gut; feature: human-associated habitat; material: faeces | place: Austria | collected 2013 | reverse complement strand
CTTTATTTTTTAGATATAACAACACTACTAGTATAGCTGTAGATATCAAGCATATCATTGCCTTAATACCTATAATATGCCTTATCTCTTCAATAGATTTATACGCATTATATATAGAATCTCCTTTTTGTAGAACTTTTGGTATCCATACATATAGCTCTATACTATAATTATTTAAATAATAATACTTGTAATGAAAAAAATTATATTTATAAAAAAACTAATATAGAATATATAAACTGCTAATTCATATAATATTATTAGGCATATCTAAAACTCTTTTAGATATGCCTACCTAAAATACATTTATTTTAATTGTTCGGGTGTATGCATATAAAACTACAACTTTATAAAAATATAATGTACGGGTTAAAAGACTAACTACTTTCGAAAAAGTTAGTCTTTTTGTAATTCAATGTAATTAAGCTGTAAATACTAGTGTTTAACTTGAATGTAAATGGATTTGTTATTCTGTATTAATATATATTTTACTGACAATAGACTGACAAATCCATTTTTACTGACAAATAACTGACATTATTTAAACATTAAATTAGATATATTTTCACTTGCTTTTAGATCCATTTCTTTAAGTACATGACTATATCTATTTAATGTTATTTTAATGTCTGTATGTCCTAGCCTATTTGAAATAGTTTTAAAGTCTGTTCCAGATAATACTAGCATAGTTGCATGTGTATGTCTTAAATCGTGCGGCCTAACATATCTTATTCCGTTTTTTTGAGTAAATACATTCCAGCGCTTATTAAGCGATATTGGATTAAATGGATTTAAATTTCGATTTAAGCAAACTATATCTTCATACTCTAAAATCCCTGCTATACGATATTTATTATGTTGAGTTTTACATTTTTTTAATTTTGACATTAACTCTAAAGGAGCTGATATAGTTCTAATTGACCCTTTAGTCTTAGGAGCTTTGAATTTAATACTGCTTTTGAAATATATCAAAGTTTGATTAATACTTATAGTATTATTTTTAAAATCTATATCTTGCCATCTAAGACCACAAACCTCTCCGGCTCGTAGACCCATCGTCAACATTAAAAGTATAGGTATTTCTATATTAGTCCCATCTAATTTGCTTATGATTACTTTAACCTCATCTTTGTTGTACACCTCAAAAGCCTCTTTACTATTTTTTAATGAAGGAGGATTTTTAACAAAGTTGCAAGGATTTTCATTTATCTCTCTTAATCTATATGCTTCATTAAGTACAGCTTTTACAGTCATTACAATAGTATTAGCTGAATCTTTAGTATACTTAGCAAACATAGCATTTATAAAATTTTGAAGTAGCGAAGGTGATACATCTTTTAATTTTGTATTCTTAAAAAATGGTTCAATATTAACTCGTATAAAACCTTCTCTTTTGTGTGAAGTTAAAGGAGAAAAGTTTTTAGATGGATCTTCATAATATTTTTTTACTCTATCTACGAAAGTTATATCTTTACTTATAATAAACTTGTTATTATTAATAGAAGATTTTAAATCAATCAGATGTTTCTCTGCATCTTTTTTACTTTCATATTTTCCTAAGCTCTTTTGCTTTAGATTATTATTTTCATCTATATATTCTATATAGACGTTATAATTACTTCCTCTTTTTCTTATAAAAGAGCTTTTGATGTTATAGTTATTCATGTCAAACACCTCACTGATGTTATAATTTTATTTTTACTTCCATAGCTCGTCCTATTATCTCAACATATCCACTTTCTATTTCACTAGCAGGGTAGAACATAGGTGCATATTTTGGATTTTCTGATATAAGAGCTATTCCATTTTCTTGAAGATAAACTCTCTTTAATGTTGCTTCATCACCGTTCACACGAACAGCCATTATATCTCCATTATTATCTAAATGATTTTGTTTTCTTATTCTTACACGATCTCCATCGTATATTCTAGCATTTATCATGCTATCTCCCTTAACTTCTAGAAAAAATGTTTCTTCCCCCATTACTAACTCCTCCTGATGCACGTACTCGTAGTCTATTATATTTTCATCTGCATATAATGGTAATCCAGCTCTTATAGCCCCTAAAACTGGAATTTTAATCATATCACTATCTTTAACTTTTTTTAGGAATCTAACGTCCCCTTTTAAATTAAATAAGTCAGTATCATCAGTCTTTATGTTGTTATTATCTACTAAATAATCCAAAGTAACATTAAAAACATTAGAAAGTTTAATTAACATTTCTCTATCTGGTGAACGTCTACCTTGCTCATACATACCTATAGTACTAGCGGATACACCAACTTTTTCACCTAGTTCGCTTTGCTTTAAACCGGCTTTATTTCTAAGTTCTTTGAGTCTATCATTAAACACGTTATCAACTCCTCTCTATGCAATGATACCACTTTTTGTGTAGTTATTGAATAAAATCACACAAAAAGTGTAAAATAATTATTGACAACACAAAATGTGTGGTGTAATATGTAGTTATAAGGCACACGAAAAGTGTGATAAACATCAAAGGAGGTGCATATAGTGAATACTTTAGTTAATTTTAGAAACTTAAATAAATTAACTCAAAAACAAATGGCAGAAAGATTAGGTATAACTTTAACCTTATATTCTAAGATAGAATTAGGCTTAAGGAATCCTAGTTATAACTTTTTAGTTAAGTTCAAACAAGCTTTTAAAGAAGCTGATGTTGATTCAATTTTTTTCAATTAAAAATCACACGATATGTGTTGTATTAGTTTAACCAAAACTAAAAACAAAAATTCATATATATTGGAGGAAACAAGATGAGTGAATTAATTAATGTTCAACAAGTAGATGGTCAACTTTTAGTAAGTAGCAGAGAAATAGCTACTAACTTTGAAAAACAACATAAACATGTAATAGAAAAGATAGAAAATACTAGAGCCGAAAATTCGGCTATACAAGAAATGTTTATAGAAAGTACTTATATAGCTTCTAATGGTAAAACCAACAAAGAGTTCCTAATAACAAGAGATGGATTTAGCTTATTGGTTATGGGATTCACAGGATCTAAAGCTATGAATTGGAAACTTAGATACATAGAAGCTTTTAATAAAATGGAGCAACAGTTAAAAAATCCATTTTCTAATATGAGCAAAGAACTTCAAGCGATATTATTAGTTGATAAGAGACAACAGGAACTAGATAACAGAATAACAACTATAGAGGATAAAATGACTGTTAATTATGAGTTAGCTGAAAATCTTAGAAGTGCGATAAATTGTAGAGCAGTAGAATTATTAGGTGGAAAAGATGCTGAAGCATACAAGAAGCTGAATAAAAAATTATATGCTTCATTCTATAGGGATATAAAGAGAACTTTTAAAGTTAATAGTTATAAGAATTTATCAGTTAAAAACTATGACTTAGCAATTAGTTTTATAGAAGCTTGGGAACCAAAAGATGAAGTTTTAAAATATGCAATTCATGGATTGAATAGTCAGATAGCATTTGCATAGGAGGTTAAGATGAAAAAAGTATTAACAGCAACAGATATAGCTGAGTTATTAGGAGTATGCGAAAAGACTGCATACGGTCTAATAAGACAAGCATTAGCAACTGATAATATGTTTAAAGTCATAAAAGTAGGAAGGTTATATAAAATACCTACTCAACCATTTTTAAATTGGCTAGATAATTGGGAGGGGGTGAATTAAATGAATATAAAGATACTTCAAGACTTTATAGAAGAATTCAAAAATAAAGATATAGACAAAAAATTCTATGCTTTAAGAGAGTATAAAAGAATAAAGGTAGGTGCTTAAAATGGAAGCAATTAAGCAAATGGCAAAATCTCAAATAAAGAATGCTAACAATATGCTTAATAAAAATTTAAGTAGAGAACAGATTTCATACTATATGGGAGTTAAAAGAGTTGCTACAGATGTTTTAAATTTTGTAGAGGATCTTATAAAAAAAGAAGAAGAGGAATTAGAAGAAATTCTAAGAGAACTACCTTTGGATATAGGAAAAAGACCTGCGCCAACAGGCCTATTCCAAAGACAATATAATTAATAAGTTTAACAATAGGAGGATAACACATTATGAACAGTGTTGCAATAGTTTCACAAGATGAAAAAACTAGAAAATATTTAGAAGCTAAGGTTATAGCTGATACAAAGGATATGCCAAAAACAGAATGGCTTAAGCATAGACAAGCTGGTATAGGCGGAAGTGATGCAAGTTGCATAGCAGGACTGAACCCTTGGAAATCAGCAATACAACTTTATATGGATAAGAAAGAAGAAAATCCGAAGGAACAAAAAAGCTTAAGAATGGAATTAGGCAATAGATTAGAAGGTTTGGTAGCTGAATTATTTACAGAAGCTACAGGATTAAAAGTTAGAAATGTAAATGGAATACTTAAAAATGATAAATACCCATTTGCAATAGCTAATATAGATAGAGCAATAGTTGGAGAAAAAGCATTTTTAGAATGTAAAACTACAAATAGTTATGCGCTTAAAGAATGGGAAGAGGGAGTACCTGCTCACTATGAAATACAATGCTTGCATTATATGGCTATAACAGGAGCTACACATTGTTATATAGCTGCATTAATAGGGAACAGTGATTTTATATGGCACAAGATAGAGAGAGATCAAGAGACAATAGATTATCTTATGCAGATAGAAAAAGATTTTTGGGAGAATAACATTGAAAAAGATGTAGTACCGATGCCAGATGGTAGTGATGCATATAGTGAGTACCTTAAAAAGAAATACGATAAATCTAACGGACAAACTATAGAACTTCATCTACTAGAAAATGGAGTAGATAAGCTTAATAGATATGATGAAATAGTTACAGATATAAAAGCATTAGAAAGTGAGAAAAAACTAATAGAACAGGAAATACAATTCCATATGGAAGAGTTTGAAATAGCTAAGATAGGAGATAGAAAAGTAACTTGGAAATCAAGTTCAAGAAATACGATAGATAGTAAAAAGTTAAAAGCTGAAATGCCTGATATAGCACAACAGTATATGAAAACAAGTACTTCAAGAACATTTAGAGTAGGTAAATAAATATAAAAAGGATGGTAAATAAAATGGCAGATTTAAAAAATAAATTACAAGCTAAAGCAACAGGAGCGGTAAAACAAGTAAGCCCTAATCAAGGTATGAAACAAATGTTAGATAAGATGAAGAATGAAATAGCAGCAGCTTTACCAAGTATGGTAAGTTCTGAAAGATTCCAAAGAGTAGCTTTAACAGCTTTCAGTAGTAACCCAAAGTTACAGGAATGTGACCCAGTAAGTTTTATAGGAGCAATGATGGAAAGTGCTCAACTTGGATTAGAGCCAAACACACCACTAGGACAAGCGTATTTAATACCTTTTAATTCTAAGAATGGTATGCAGGTACAATTTCAAATAGGATATAAAGGACTTTTAGAATTAGCACAAAGAAGCGGAAAAATAAAAACATTATATGCTCATGAAGTTAGAGAAAATGATGAATTTGATATGGACTACGGATTAAATCAAACATTAACTCACAAACCATATCTAAAAGGTGACAGGGGAGAAGTAGTTGGATATTATGCAGTATATCATTTAGATACTGGTGGCCATAGTTTTGTATTTATGAGTAAATCAGAGATATTAGCTCATGCTCAAAAATTTAGTAAGACTTTTAAATTTGGACCATGGCAATCAGATTTTGATGCAATGGCTAAAAAGACGGTTATAAAACAACTTTTAAAATATGCTCCACTGTCTATAGAGCTTCAAAAAGCTATGGCAGGTGATGAAACTGTAAAAACTCAAATAAGTGATGATATGAGTTTAGTTAAAGATGAATCTGAAAGCTTAGAGGTTGAATATGAAGTTAAAGCAGATGTAGAAGGGCAAGCAACTTTTGAAGTTTTAGAGGATAAAAAATAATGAAATTAATATATTTAGTACTTATATGGGATGCTCTAGTTTTAGCTGGAGTATTCCAAGCTATTAAAGTTTACAGAAGATAAAAAAGTGGGTGAAGTATCATGAGTGACAATAAAAAGTACTACTATTTGAAATTAGTTGATAACTTCTATGAGAGAGATGAAATGATAATACTTGAAAGTATGCCTGATGGATATATGTACTCAAATATACTTTTAAAGCTATATCTAAGAAGTTTGAAAAATGAAGGTAAATTAATGTTTAATAATAGGATTCCTTACAATGCCAGTATGTTAGCCAATGTAACTAGATTTCCTGTAGCAGTAGTTGAGAAAGCAATAGCTATCTTTAAAGAATTAGGATTAATAGAAGTACTAGATAATGGTGCGATATATATGCTAGATATACAAAATTTTATAGGCAAAAGCAGCACAGAAGCGGATAGAAAAAGATTATATAGAAGTAAAATTGAAGAAGAGAAAAAATCACTTGGACAAATGTCCGGACAATTGATTGGACAAATGTCCGACAAAACTCCACCAGAGATAGATATAGATATAGATATAGATATAGAGAAAGAGTTAGAGAAAGAGATAGATATATATACAGATAAAGAAAAAGACGATAAGTATGTAGGTAAATCTGATTTAAAAACTTTTAGAATCTTATATGAACAAAACATAGGACTTATAAATGGAATAACAGCAGAGTATCTTATAGAACTATCTGAAACTATAGATGTTAATCTTTTTAAAAGGGCTATAGAAATAGCAACTGATAGAGGTAAATGTAGTCTTGGATACGTTAAAGGGATTATAAAACAATGGTTAGATATAAATATAAAAACTTTGGAGCAATTAGAAGTGTATAAACTTCAACAAGAACAAAGTAAAAAGGGTGTGAAATCAGATGTCGGAAGAAGAGAAGGAATTACTAAAGCAGAGAGTACAACAGATAATAGAGAAAGCGAAGAAGCAAGAAGAGCCGAACTCCTTAGACAAATTAGAGAACTCGATAACTAACTATAAATGTGATAAGTGCAGAGATATGCTTTTCATAATCCAGGATGATGGAACTGCCAAAGAATGTGAGTGTAGATCATTAAGGATAGCAGAAGAAAAACTAAAAGCATCAGGAGTTAGCGAAGAGTTTAGGAAGAAAACTTTTGAAAACTTCAATTATGAAAAAAGTATTGAAACAATGGAAGCTTTTATGAAAGCAAAAAGTTACTCCAAAAACTTCGAGGAAATTAGAGTAACTCGTAAAAATTCTATGATGTTTTTAGGCCAAGTTGGGTCGGGTAAAACCCACTTAGCAATAGCAATATCAAATTTACTTCTAGATAAAGGTATAGGCGTTATATATATGCCTTACCGTGATAGTATAACCAATTTGAAACAATCTATACTTGATGAAGAAAACTATCAGAGAGAAATTAGCAAATACAAAAATTCACAAGTATTACTTATAGATGATTTGTTCAAAGGGAGAATTACAGAATCGGATGTTAACATAATGTATGAAATTGTAAATTATAGATACTTTAAAAATTTACCGATTTTAACTACAAGTGAAAAGACAGTAGATGACCTTATTGAAATAGATGAAGCTATAGGAAGTAGATTATATGAAATGTCTAAAAACTATGTAGCAGAAATGAAAGGTGAGAAATTAAATTATAGAATTTATGGGAGCTAATGCTCCCTAGAAATAACAATTTTCAAGGGGGAATGAAAATGTTAAAAAGAGCAGATAGAAGTTTTAATAATTCATTAGGACCTAATGTTTATAGCGACGATAAAACTGCACTTAATTATAAAGCATTAGCTTATTGCATAGCAGGATGCAAGATTAATAATAAGAGACGATATGCAAGTGTAAATAATATATGTAGAGCATTCGGACTATTCGATCCAAATGAAGAAAGAGTTAATCAGATGCTAAAAGAAAAGTTAAAAGATGAAGCTAAGGAAATGAAAAGGCTTGGTCTAAATGTAAGAAGTAATAAAAATTTAAAATATATTGTTGAGAATATAAAAACAGGTGAGAAAACAGAATGTGCAGGGTTAATAGGTGTAAGCAGTTTAATAGGAATAACATATGATAATATATCTGGTTATATAAGCAAAGGTTCTGTATATAAAAAGACTTATAAAATATATAGAGTTGGTGAAGCAAGCAAGATATCTAATATTAGAGCAGTTAAAATTACAAATGTTAAAACTAATGAAGTTAAGAAATTTGAAAGCCTAAAATTAGCGGCTAAGTTTATAAATATAGCTCCAAGTTCTGTTTCCTATAATATGAAAAGAAATCAACCAGCTAGAGGTTGGAAAGTAGAATTTATAGATTAGGTGGGAGATATGATAGTTAAATTAGAGGACAGACAAGCTCTTATAGCTCGTGCAAAATACTTAATGGATAAATATTCTATGAATGCATTTGAGGCGATTAAATGGGCAGAACAAGAATTTGAAAAACAAATGAAAATGGGGGAATTAGAAAATGAATAATAAAGTAATTGATTTAAATTTTGCTAAAAAATTAAGAGAATCGATTTTAAGCAATGAAAAAGACAATAGTAATATAAATATTCAAAAAGAGATTTATAGTATGCCTATGAACCTTATAATTAATTTTCATATAGATTTAGCACACTTAGCATTAGGATTAACTTTAAATAAAGATTTAAAAGATGTAATGTTAAATGATTTAATTATGATTCTTAATAGAATGAGTGATATAGCTATATTTTTAGATATAGATTTAATTGCAGAGGTTCAAGAAATTCAAGTAACTGCTCCAGAGGTGATTTTAAATTCATTATTTAATAATGTATCTATGCTAAATTACAAGAAAACTACTTCAAGAATAAAAATGATAAATAGAATAATGCCTTTGTTTGTAGAGCTAGTATATAGTCTAGGATTTACTACAGATGAATTAGAAGAAGCTCATCACAAAAATATGGACAAGAACATCTTAGAATTGGAGCAAGGCATATGGAAGAATTAAAAAATGCACTTGCAGAACTATATTTAAAACATGGAAACCATGAAATAATAGTAGATTTAAGTCAGATACTAGATAGATATATAGTAGAAAAACAAATAGATAAAGTAAATAAAAATTAGGAGGAAATTGAGTATGAATATAAACATAGGAGATATAGTAGGTAACAAGATAAAGGAAATGGAGCAAAACAGAGTTGTAGAGGAACTTATAGCTGAAACTGTAGAAAAGAGTGTAACAAAGGCGATCATAGATGCAATAGATGGATATAGTATAAAGAGAACTATAGAGCGAAAGGTAGAAGAAAATGTAAATGAACTTGTAAATGATATAGGATTTACAGCATACAATACGTTCATAGCAGGTACTATTAAAAATATTATGACTGGTGTTGTACAAGAGGATTTAAAAAATAAGATAACTAAAAGTGTAGAAGATATATTATTACAAAAAAGAGAAACTATAAAGCTATCAGAAATATTTGAACATTATAGAGAGTATCTAAATAGTGAATTGGATTATCAAGAAAAGTATGATTTAGAAAATTTTATAGTTGAGATTGAAGATAATGATAGAGGTTGGATAGATTACAGGCTAAGCAAGGAAGATAACAATTCTTCTTGGCGAAGTAAAGATTGGGATATAGAATTTTCCATACATGAAAATTATAAAGATGAAACAACGGGAACTATATCTTGGGTTAAAAAAGATGGGGTAACTATAGATAAATATAATATACCGAAATATAGAAGTTGTTTTGATGATCTATTAATCAATTTAGCATTTAATAGAACAAAGATAGAAATAGATATCGAAGATGAAAATGATATAGATACAAGTTTTGATATTGAATATTAAATAAATTTATAGGGGGAACTAAAGATGAGATTTCCATTAGTGTTAAGAAAAACTTATGAAGAAGTATTAGATAGAGCTACAGATATAATAGTTGAAAAGAATAGAGTTATAGCGGTTCAAAATGATGAACTAGCAGTAGCTAATAGAATAAAAACTACATTGCAAGATAGAAATGAAAAATTAAATGAAGCTCTTACAATAGCAGAAGGTAAGATTAAAAAACTAGAAGAGTATATAGAGAAATTAGAGAAGGTTTCAGAGCATAAAACTCTTAGAAATTGTAGCTTGAATACTAAATTAATAGCTAAGGATACAGAGTTAAAAAAGTTAGATAAGGTTAATAAAGATTTAGATAAAGCTAATAGAGTGCTTATAAAAGGATTTAATAATGCAAATAGAATTAATTGGTGTAATGAAGAAAGTAAAAGACAAATAAAAAAGTTGGCAGAAGATATGCTAGAAGCAGATAAGATAAATAAAAATGAAGTAGCATCATATTTACTAGATATAACTAAGTACATGGGTGGAGGAATACCAATAGATATAAAATTGAATGAGGATTTTGAAGTGTAGATGTAGTGCTACATATTAAGGTAGATAGGAGCAACTATGAAAGATTTAATAATATTAATTGTAATTATAGTAGTTTCAGTTGTAGTAGTTAGAGCACTAGATGCTCTAGCTATTGCAGCTAGAAAATATAAGAAATAAAAATTTAGGTGTAGAGTATGAGCAGGTATTCACAAATGAGTAAAGTTGCTAAAAGTGGAGCAGTTGATAGTAAATATTTTAGTAATATTGATAGATTCGAGCAAGATATTCAAGAAAAAATAGAAAAGACTGATAACTTTAAATTTAAGATTAGAGAATTGATAATAGAAAATCCTAATTTGATAGAACAAAGATATCACAATGTTATAGAAGTAATGTTAGATATTAAGAAAGAATTTAATATATAAAATAATTTGGTACCGACATTAATGTCGGGAGCAGAGGAGGATATTATGAGAGAAATTAAATTTAGAGCGTGGAGCAAATTATTAAATAAAATGTTAAGTCATGAGGATTTAAATAAAACTTTAAAAGATTTAACAAAGATAGAGTATATAGCAGGAATATTTTTACCTTTGAATTCAGATGTTGAAGTAATGCAATATACGGGATTAAAAGATAAAAATGGAAAAGAAATATATGAAGGTGATATTCTAAGTTATAAACATATAACATACACTGATTGTTCTAAAATAGAAATTGAGGAAATTGAAGATGAATCATTTATAGAAATGATTAATTATACTCCTATAGCATCTATTGTAAAGCCTCATAGTAAAAATGTTAAATGTTTTGGATATGATAGTATCAATAAAGAGTGCCTTATACTTGATTTGACAAATAATGAAGTAGAAGTTATAGGAAATAAATTTGAAAATCCAGAGTTGTTAGGATAAAAGGGAGATTTAAGTTGTGAATATAGATAAAGATTTATTGCAATATTGCAAAGATAAAGAGTATCCAGTAGAAGAGATGAATGTAAAAAATTTTAAAACTGTAGAAGATATATTAAATTTTAAATGCTATAAGTTAGGTTTAGAATTTAAGAAGCTAGGAAAAGAAGTTTTAGATGCATTAAAAAAGATTGAACACAGGAAGAAAAGTTGTAAAAACTTTAAATGTAAATAAAACAATAATTTATCTGGCCGAGGTCGGTCGTTAGTATGGCGATACTCGGTCGATATATTGATAATGATAACTGAATGATAACAGGAGATTGAATATGAATTTAAGATGTAAATATACAATAGGTAGGTCTGTAAGGCATGTAGAAATAGGAGCAGGTAAAGATAAGGTTACACATACATATCATACAACATTAGTAACAGATCATAAGCACTATGATTATGATGTTTGGAAAGATAAAGTATTGCAACAAGTTAAGGTAAAACTAGAAACTGATATATTTAATAGATTAAAGAAATATAGTTTAGATTATTTAGCTTGGATTAATACGGAGGAGGAAGCTCACAAATATGCATTAGATTTATATTCATGCAGAATATGGGAGAATAAAAATTGGGTAGGATATGAAGTATTTAATCAGTTGTTAAGTAAAAGTGAGCTTACAGAACAAATAAGTTTAATATAGAAAAAGGATTTGAATTTTAGACTACATTTGAAGAATAAATTTCAGAAATTAATTAATGAAATAGGAGAATGAGTATGAGAGTTGATTTTACAATTCCGTCAGCACCAGTACCTAAGTCGCGTCCTCGATTTAACACAAATACAGGACGAGCTTTTACAGATGATAAGACGAGGATATTTGAGAATATAGTATCTTTAGCATATGGAGCTAGGCATTACTTTGATGATAATTATATAAGAATAAGAATGAAGTTTAAATTTGAAGTACCAAAGAGCTACAGCAAAAAGAAAAGAATAGACGCTTTAGAAGGTAAAATAAGACCGACTAAAGCTGATATTGATAATTATATTAAAAGTGTACTTGATGGACTTAATGGAAAGGCTTTTAAAGATGATAGATATATTTATGCAATATTAGCTGAAAAAGAATATTCAGAAGAGGCTTGTATAGAAGTAAGTATAGAAAATGTAGAGGGGGATTAGTATGACTAAAGAAGAATATAGTGAATTATTTAGAAAAACAGAAGGTAAATTATTCGATTATAAGAGGATAAAAAGTGCAATAGAAAAAATTGAATTAGATATAGAGGAAATAAAAAATGAGTATATAGGATGTGGAGCAATAGGCTATGAAGAAAGAACAGGTCCGACATATAATATAAGTAGATTAGTAGAAAATGAAGTTATAAAAAAAGAACAAAGAATAAATTACTTAGAATATAGAAAAAGACAAAAAGAAATAGAAAAAAGGAAGATAGAAATAGCTATAAATAATTTTACGTTAGAACAAAAAGAATTATTTGATATTTTATATATGAGTAATAGAAAGAGAGTTCCTAGATATGAAATATTAGATAAAATGCATATATCCAAAACTACATACTATGAATTAAGAGAATCATTAGTAAGAAGTGCTATAAACTCTATATATCCAGATATACTAGAGCGAGAATTATTTAATAATTTTACAAATTCAAATTGAGGGACATTTTAAGGACAAAGTTAGGACAAAATATAATTTTATATATGTTATTATATTAATATAGAAATTTATATAATTTCAGTTATTCCCCTAATATGTATATTTCTCTAAAAGGTAGGACTCCCCTCCTACCTAATATGCAAGTAAAAGTATAGCAGGTGCAACTCCTGCAACTTGCACCAAATAAAAAATAATACCCTATTGGGATGAAAGGAGTAGCCTTTTTGTAATAAAGCTGCGTTTTCAGAGGTTATTATTTAAGTTTCTGTTTAATATTAAGAAGGACTCATACCTTTCACGTGTGGGTCTTTTTTAGTATTCAAAATTAAAGGGTGAGGAATATGGCTAAGGTTTGGAAGGATGCAAATGAAGCTATAAAAATGATACATGATATAGAAGATGATAAGTTAAGAGAACTAGATATAGAAATGAGAAAAAAACCTAAGTTTGATAAGAGAGGAGAACAAGAATGTCTTAAAAATGAGAAAAGTAAAAAGAGCATCAAAACCTATAAAAAATACTAGAGATGTAAAAAGAATGATTGCTTACTTAGAGGCAAGTAGTAATAATTTCGGTAAAAGAAATGCAATACTATTTCAAATTGGAGTAACAACAGGATATAGAGCAGGAGATCTAGTAGGATTAACAGTAGGAGAAATAAAAGATGTAATAAAAACTAATGAGTTTATTATTCTTGAAAGTAAAAAAGTTAATACTAAAAACATAAGGAAAAAGAATATTAAACCAAGACGAGTTCCTTTAAGTCCTAAATTAAAGGTTAAACTTAAGCAATATATATCAGATAAAGAAGATTGGGAATATATGTTTAAGTCTAATAAAGGAGAAGGACCGATAGAAGTAGATACGATTAGTAAGATACTTAAAAGAGCAGGAGAATATTTAGGGTTATATTATACAACGGCTCATTGTATGAGAAAGACATATGCATATAAAATATATGTTGAAAGTGGATATGATATAATAGCAGTTAAGGAAATGTTAGGACATTCTAGTATAGAAGAAACTAAATTATATTTAGATTTAGAGAGATTAAAGTACGATACTTATAGTAAATCGTTAGATGATTTTCTGTAGGTATTTTTTTATTTTTACTTATTAATTCCTGAAAAATAAAATCAAAAGAATTAAGGGTAGATTTTTAATTTCACTATAATAGAAGAAAACATAAAAAAATAATTCCGTATTCTCTAGGTAAATAAGGTATTTATTGATATGAAATACAAACTATAAATATTGGAATATAAACAATGTTCGTATAAAAATAAGTATATTTTTTATTGTTTTTATGAAGCTTAATTGAGGTGAGTTAATGGCGAGAGAGTTTAGTAATAAGTTCTATAAGAGTAAGGAATGGAAGAATACTAGAGAATACATCTACAATAAGTATCATGGATTATGCGTTGAGTGCGGAGCACCAGGAGAGGAAGTACATCATATTGAATGGTTAAGTCCTGATAATATAAATAATCCTGAAATAACTTTAGGAGAAGATAATCTAGTGTTACTATGCCGAGGATGTCATATGAATAAGCATAGGAAGAAGGAAGTAACAAAGTATGGATTAGTATTCAATGAAAATGGAGAACTAATCAAAGTCTACTAAGCCCCCCTATTAAAAATATTTGGTAGGGAGAACGGCGACCGCGAGTGGGTACCTCTATTTTCCTCCACATGAAATTTTGAAAAATAGGGAGGGGTATAATGAAAAGCAAAGTTGAACAATTAAAAGAACAATTTAAGGACGATTTAAACAAAGAAAAAAATATTAAACAAGAAATAAATAGAATTAAGAAATTATACAAAGATTTCCCTAAAGAAAAATCAAAGGTACTTGAAGGACTTATAAATGAATCTGCATTTATAAAAGTATCTTTAGAAGAACTAAGAGATAATTTATTAAAGAATGGATTTACTGAAGTATTTGAGCAAGGAGAACAAAGATTCAATAGAGAAAGACCCGAAGTCAAAATATATACAACATTTATTCAACGTTATTCAAATGTTATGAAGCAACTAATAGATCTTTTACCAGTAGAAGTTAAAAAAGAAGAAGCTGATGAACTTCTTGAATTTTTAAATAGGAATAAAATTAAGAAATGACAAAGACATACATAGAAGAATATTATCAAAAAATCCTATCAGGAGAAATAGTTGCTTGTCATAGAATAAAGCAAGTGTATGCTAAGTTAGTTGATGATTTATATAATCCTAAAGGTGATTGGGTATTTGATGAAGAGTTAGCAAATAAACCCATAGAGTTTATTGAAACATTCTGTAAACAAGCTCAAGGAGCTATGGGTACAGCTTTAAAATTAGAGTTATTTCAAAAGGCTAAATTTCAAGCTATATTTGGATTTGTTCATAAAGATACAAGGCTTAGAAAATATAAAGAAACTTTAACTATAGAAGGTCGTAAAAATGGGAAAACAACAGAGTTAGCAGGAGTTAATTTATACATGGCCATAGGAGATGGAGAAGGTGCAGCAGAAAATTACTGTGTAGCTACAAAACTTGAACAGGCTCAAAAATGTTTTATGGAAATTCACAATATGGTTAAACAATCACCATTACTTTCTAAGCATATAAGAAAAAGAAAGTCAGATTTATATTTTGAACCTACAATGTCATTTATAAAAGCATTGGCAAGTAATTCAAATGGTCTTGATGGACTTAATGGACATATGATAACTATTGATGAGTTAGCAGCTATTAAGAATAGAGATTTATATGACCTAATGAAACAATCTATGTCATCTAGAAATCAACCTTTACTATTTTGTATAACTACAAATGGATTTGTAAGAGAATCTATATTTGATGCTCAATATGATTATGCTTGTAAAGTATTAGATGGATATACCTCTACTGATGAAAATAAAGTTATAGATGATACATTTTTACCATTTATTTATGAATTAGATGATAAAGATGAATGGGACAAAGAAGAATGTTGGATAAAAGCTAATCCAGGACTTGGAACGATAAAGAAAATAGATACTTTAAGAGAATATGTAAATAAAGCTAAGAATGACCCAACATTTAAAGCTACGGTAATGGTTAAAGATTTTAACATGAAGGAAAACTCTGCTAGTGCTTGGTTACGTTGGGATGAACTTAATAATGAAACTAAGTTTGATATTAAAGATATGGGATTCAGATATGGTATAGGATGTTTTGACTTAGCGGAAACTACAGACTTAGCAAGTGCTAAAGTATTATGTATGAGGCCTAATGATGAAAATATCTATGTAATGTCAATGTACTTTATTCCAGAAGGAAAACTTAATAATTTGGAAGATAACAAGGAAGCTGACGGGGTTCCTTATAAGTTATGGGAAAAACAAGGATTATTAAGAGTATGTCCTGGTAATAAGGTTAATAAATATCATATGTTAGAGTGGTTTAAAGAAATAAGAGATGAATATGATATTTATATTCCTTGGATTGGTTATGATCCATGGCATGTTGATGATAGTTTATTATTAGCATATGAAAATGAATTTGGAAAAGAAGCCATGATTAAAGTTAGACAAGGTGTCCTTACTTTATCATCTCCTATGAAAGAATTAAGAGCAGATTTAATGGCTCATAAGGTTATATATAATAATAATACAATAGATAAATGGTGCTTATCTAATACTGAAATAAAAGTTGATATAAATGGTAATATACAACCAATTAAAGGTGTAGATAGTAGAAAACGTATAGATGGAGCTGTAAGTTTAATAATTGGATATGTTGTTTTAAAAGACAAGATGTCAGAGTACCAATCTATTATTTAGAAAGGAGGTGAAAAAGTGGGAATATTTAATAAGTTTTTTAATAAGAATCCATCATTAACTAGATATGAAATGATAGTTGATAAAGGTAATGGTTTTTATACTTGGAACGGAAACTTATATCAATCAGACATAGTACGCTCATGTATAAGGCCGAAAGCTAAGGCAATAGGTAAATTAGTACCTAAACATATAAGAAACTCTACAGAAGGATTTTCAATTAATCCAGAGCCATATATTAGATTTTTATTAGAGGACCCTAATCCATATATGTCAGGACAAGTATTATTTGAGAAAATAACAACTCAACTTGAACTAAATAATAATGCTTTTATATATATACATAGAGATGAAAATGGATATCCTATGGAGTTATATCCCATAATAGCAAATAGTATGGATGCACTATATGATAAAGAAGGATACCTCTATATAAGATTTTATATGAGAAATGGTAAGATGGTAACTTATCCATATGAGGATATAATACATATTAGAAAAGATTTCAATGAAAATGACATATTTGGAGATAGTCCAACAAAGGCTCTTACTTCATTAATGGAAATAGTAAATACAACAGACCAAGGTATTGTAAAGGCTGTTAAAAATGGTGGAATAATACGTTGGTTACTTAAATTCAATCAAACACTTAGGCCGGAAGATATGGAAGAGCAGACTAAAAAATTCACTAATACATTCTTAAATATAGAAAATAGTGGAGGAGCAGCTGCTACAGATGCTAAATTTGATGCAAAACAAGTAGAACCTAAAGATTATGTACCAAATGCGACTCAAACTGAAAAAACTGTACAACGTATTTATTCATTTTTTAATACAAATGAAAAAATAGTGCAAAGTAAATATACAGAAGATGAGTGGATTTCTTATTTTGAAGCCGAAATAGAACCTTTAGCTATGCAATTAAGCAATGAATTTACTAGAAAGTTATTTACTAGAAGAGAAAGAGGCTTTGGAAATAAAATTGTATTTGAAGCATCTAATTTACAATATGCAAGTATATCAACTAAATTGAATTTAGTTCAAATGGTAGATAGAGGAGCATTAACACCTAATGAATGGAGAGAAGCACTTAATTTACATCCTATAGAAGGTGGAGATGAACCAATAAGAAGATTAGATACAGCTGTTGTGAAAGGAGGTGAATAATCGTGATATTCGTTGATGTAAAAGGTGAAGTAATACCAAGTGGAAATGAGTGGCTATATTCATGGTATGGAATACAAGCAGTATCTCCAAAGACAGTACAGAATGCATTAAGTAGAGCAAATGGACAACCAATAACTGTTAGAATTAATAGTGGTGGTGGAGATGTATTTGCTGGATGTGATATTTACAATATGCTAATGACATATAAAGGCGATGTAACAATTGAAATACATGGACTATGTGCAAGTATAGCAAGTGTTATAGCTATGGCTGGTAAATGCAAAATGTCTCCTTTAGCAGAGATAATGATACACAATGTTTCAACAAAAGCTAGTGGAGATTATAGAGATATGGAGCATACAGCAGAAATATTAAAAAAAGCAAATAAAACAATATCTAATGCCTATGTAATGAAAGCTGGACTAGATGAAAAAGAAATTAAAAAGATGATGGATAAAGAAACATGGCTTACCGCAGAAGAAGCATTAGAATTAGGTCTTGTTGATGAAATAATGTTTACTGATGAAAAAGTAGATAAATCAATGGTAGATCTATTAAAAAATAATGCCGTAAGTATGTGTAACTCAGTAAGTAAGATAGATAATAACTTACTTGAAAGATTTAGAAACTTTAATCCAATTATGAATCAACCTAAAGAAACTACGGTTGATTTTTTTATGCAACAAAAACTACAAGCAAAACTAAAATTACTTAATTTAAAAGAAATATAGTAAAGGAGAAAAATAATATGAACAGAGAACAATATTTACAATTAAGAAATGGATTATACAATGAGGCAGAAGTATTAATAAATGAAGGTAAAATAGAAGATGCTAATGCTAAAATGGAAGAAATAAAAGAGTTAGATAATAAATTTGAAGAAGGATCTAAAGCAACAGCTAACTTAAATGCACTAAAAGATAATGCAAAAGTAACAAACTTAGAGAATAACTCTAAAAATATTATCGGAGGAACTGTGTTAGCAAATACAAATAACATAGAAGAAGATTTAACTAATTCAGTAGAATATAGAAAAGCATTTATGAACTATGTATCAAGAGGGGTTGAAATGCCTAGAGAATTTATGAATGCAAATGAAAATACTAAGACTACAGATGCTTCAGTAATGATACCTACTACAGTATTAGAAAAAATAATAGAAAAAATAGAAGCTACTGGAATGATATTACCTCTAGTTACTAGAACATCTATAAAAGGAGGAGTAACAGTTCCTACATCTACAGTTAAGCCTGTTGCATCTTGGGTAGCAGAAGGAGCAACAAGTGATAAACAAAAGAAACCAGTACAAGGTACAATAACATTTGCTTATTATAAATTAAGATGTGCGGTATCTATGTCTTTAGAAATGGATACAATGGCATTACCAGTATTCGAAACTACTTTAATAAACAATGTAGTTGAAGCTATGACAAAGGCTATAGAGCAATCTATAATAAATGGTACAGGTGTAGGTCAACCAAAAGGAATATTAAAAGAAACTCCAAATGAAGGGCAAAGCTTAGAGATTGATGCTATAGATTATGATACTTTAATAGATGCAGAAAGTGCATTACCTTTAGAATATGAATCTGGTGCAGTTTACTGTATGACTAAGAAAACATTTATGGCATATCAAGGAATAAAAGATTCTGCTGGACAACCAATAGCGAGAGTTAACTATGGAATAGGTGGGAAACCTGAAAGAAGTTTATTAGGTAGACAAGTTATATTATGTAACTACTTACCTTCATTTGATACAGCATCATCACAAGAAGCATTTGCTTTCTTATTCAACTTTAAAGATTATGTATTAAATACAAACTTAAACATGACTATGAAAAGATACGAAGATAATGATACAGACGATCAAGTAACTAAGGCTATAATGTTAGTTGATGGTAAAGTACTTCAAAAGGATTCTCTAGTTATATTAAAAAGGGCATAGAATAGGTTAATTCATATGTTAGAATCTATCAGATTGGCACTACGAATAAAAAGTAGTGCCTTTGATGAAGAGATATTAGAATTAATAGAGTCTTCAAAAACAGATTTAAAAATGTCAGGTATAACTAATATAAAAGAAGAGGATCCTTTAATACGTCAAGCGATAAAAACATACTGTAAAGCTAATTTTGGATTAGATAATAAAGATAGTGAAAAATATCAAAGTTCATATGATATGCTTAAACAACATTTATCATTGTGTGGTGATTATAATGTTTAGTGAAATATTAGAGTTAGTAGATTTAATTACTGATGTTGATGAAAATGGATTTGAAATACTTACTGAAAGAAAAACAGAAGTGTTTGCAGCTAAAAAGTCCATTAGAGCAAGTGAACACTATGAAGCACAAAAATTAGGTTATAAGTTAAGTCTTATGTTTATTGTAAAACCTTATGAATACAACAATCAGGAGTATGTATATTATGAAAATAAAAAATATAAGGTTGAGCGAACATATGAAAAAGATACTGAAAACTTAGAACTTGTTTGTAGTAAGGTTGTATAAATATGGGTATAGAGTTTAATTTTGAAGAATTAGAAGATGCTTTAGTTGGAATAAGTAAAAAAATGGGTGAAGATATAATTGATGAAGCATTAGATGCAGGTGCTGATATAGTATTAGATTCTATGAACAAAAATGTACCAGTTGATACTGGAGCACTTAAGGACAGTTTAGGTGAGATAAAAAAAGAAGGTAGTAAAACAAATCGAAAAATTCACTTAGGAAGTACATCTACAGATAGAAGTATAGTCGAAAGAGCATACTATCAGGAGTATGGAAATAGTTCTATGAATGGTAAGAAGTGGATGAAAAAAAGTTATAATCAATCTAAAGATGAGGCGATAAATGCTATAGGAGATTCTTTAGCTGAAAACCTATTTAAGTAGGTGAGAATATGAATAGTAAAATAATAAATTTATTAAAAGACATAGTTCCAGTATATTATCAAGAGACTACACAATCTCCTGATAAGTACTGTATTTTTAGTTACTATGATGAACAGGATAGTATGTTTTATGATGATACAAATTTAAGTGAAACATATTACATAACTATTAATTACTGGTATAAGAAACCAACAGATATGATGATATATAAACAAATAAAAGATATATTAAAGTCCAATGGATTTACTTTTAATGGTAGCTCTGATTTGAAAGATGGAGATTACTATGGTAAAAACATGGACTTTATTTATGAAGAAATGTTATAGAAAGGATGTGTAGTAAATGGCTGCTAAGAAAAAAGTACTAAGAGGATTTAGTAATATACACTTTGCTCCATACGTTGATGGAGAATATCAAACACCTGTGCAAATTGAAGGAGCAAAAAATGGAGAGTTTAAATTAAACTTTGAACATGATCCTTCATACGCGGACGATGTATTATTTGATAATGGATATTTATATACTGGTGGAGAAGGAAATATAACTGTACTAGACTTAACTCCAGAGGAACAAACTTTAATACTTGGAAATAAAAAAGTAAAAGGTGGTGTAGTTGTTAATTCTAACGATCAAGCGCCTTCAGGAGCATTTTTATTTGAAAAGAAATTTAAAAATTCAAATCATAAAAGATTATATGTAGTATATAACTGTATGTGCTCTAATCCAGGATTAGTTATGCAAACAATAGAAGACAAAGCAGAAGATGCTACTTGTGAAATACCTTTATCAGTATCAGAATTATCTGATGGGAATATATATTTCTATATAGATACTAATGATAGTACAGTAGATGCTACTCAAATATCAAATTGGTACACTGAAGTTCAAATGCCAAAAGAAATAGTAGGATAAAACATAAGGCATAAATATTTTAAAGTGCTTAAAATCGATTTTAAAAGGTCGATTTTTAAGCACTTTTTATAATTAGGTGATAAAAATGCATAGCTGTAAAATTGCTCTAAATAATACAAAGTTTAAAGGAATTTTAGACTTTGGGACGTTATTAAAAGTAAAGGAGGATCTACTTGAAAATGGATACGACTTTACAATTCCTGAGATATTTAAAAGCATATCTGATGTGAATAATCTTAATATGTATGCTTTGATGTCAATTTTATTATTTTCGATCTCTAGATATTCTGACATAGATGAAGAAGAAATAGAAGAAATAATTTTAAAAGAAGATTTAAAATTAGATACTTTTAATAGTATTTTTAGTTATATAAATTTACTTTTTAAAAGATGCATGCCACAAAAGCAAGAAGAATCATTATTTGAAGAAGATGAAATTAATTTAGAAGAAGATGATTGGGATTTTTCTCATATGGAGTACTTATGGTATTCAGTTCTAAAAAGAAATGATGATTTTTACAAAGTTACGCCTAAAACATTTTTTCAACAAATGGAAACATATAAGAAAATGAATAATATAGAAAGTGAAGATATTGATTATTTATAAGAGGAGGTGAGAACATGAGTAGAGAGCAAGAAATAGCTAAGCTAAAAACGACCCTTTCACTTGATACAGGTGATTTTAAAAAACAATTAACTAGCACAACGAAGGAAACGAACAATCTAAAACGTTCCTTTGATATTGCTAATAAATCTATAGAAAATGCAGAAGATTCAATTTTAGCTACTAATAATGCTATCCAAAAAGGTGAAAAAGCTATGGATAGTATGAATAAAAAGCTAGAACTTCAAAAGAAAAGATATGATGATTTAAAATCTACAGTAGAGAAACAATCTAAATCATATAATGAACTTACTGAAGATCTTAATAAAGCTGAGAAAGAGCTAGAGCAACTTGAAAACGCTGAAAATAAAAATACAGAAGCTATAGAAAAGCAAAAAAAAGCTATAGATGAGTTAAGACAAAAATTAGAGGATAAAGCAGATTTAATCCAAAAAAATATAAATAATTTGCAAAAATATTCTAATGACATAGATAAAACTGAAACTGATATTACTAGTCTTGGAAATCAGTTAGGTAAATTGAAAAATTCACTTGAAGATGTAGCGGAGTCGACTGAAAGTGCTTTTTCAGATAATAGTTCAGATAACTTAGAACAGTTTAAAGACTTAGCTGGAGAAGCAGGTGTTGACTTAGGATTATTAGAACTAAGTGCTAAAGGTGCTGCACTTGCACTAGCTGTAATGATAACTAAATCTGTTATTGATGGTGCGATAAGTTATGATAAAGCTATAACAGATTTACAAATAACTATGGGTATTACTGAGGAATCAGCCAAAGATTTATATGCTGCGGTAAAAGATATTTCAAAAGGTGGTTACTCTATAGAAGGTATTGCAAATGCAGTAAAAATGCTTGAACAAAGATTTGGATTATCTGCAGATGAATCAGAAGAATTAGCTCAAGGAATAGACTTATTAAATAAATATGGATATGAGCATAAAGATGTAATAAGATTTATGACAAGTGCCGTAAATGATTGGGGTATGACTTATGAAGAAGCCTTAGACTACATACTTAAAGGCGAACAAGAAGGATTAAATATGTCAGAAGACTGGATGGATACTCTTGTTGAATATACTCCGATATTTTCTACTTTAGGTATCACAGGTAACGATGCTTTTAATTTAATTAGAGAAGCTATGAAAGCTACTGGTGTTGATAGTGATAAGGCAGCAGATATTGTTAAAGAATTCTTCTTAACTTTAACTGATGGATCAACTACAAGTCAAGAAGCTTTTGATGCTTTAGGATTAAATATAGATGATTTAAAAAATAAAATTAATGATGGGTCTCTTACATCTGTAGAAGCTATGCAAAAAGTAATGGAAGCTATTATGGGAGTAGGAGATGAAACTGAACAAGCTAGATTATTACAGGAAATATTTAAAGGAACTATTGAATATGGATCTATTGGAATAGTTGAAGCGTGGGCCAACGTAGGGAATGAGGTTATTAATACTACTGGAACTATAGATGCTGCTAAAGAAGCATTTGAGGGTAGTTATGAAGCAGCTAAACAAGACTTATCTAATAGTTGGAATACACTATCTGAAACTATTGGATCTAAGGCCGTACCTGCTTTAACTTGGACTATAGATTTATTTAATGATATTCTAGTTACAGTATTAAATATAGGACCTCTTGTAAAAAATATGTTTGCTGAAATGGGTAATGATATAACTCAGTGGAGCTTAGGAGCGGTAGGTAAGTTTCAGGAGTTTCAGATTGCTTGTATAGAAGGTGCTATAAAAATAGCTGAAGCGCTTGGTAAAGACGAATGGGCATCTAAATGGAAAGAAAATTTAGAAGGTGTTAAAAATAAACATACTGAAACGGTAGAAAAAATAAAGCAAAATGAAAAAGAAAGAGCTAAGATAGAGGCTCAAGATCAAGCTCTTAGAGATGAAATATATGGACGTGATAAAAAGAACCATACTGATACTGCTAATGCTATAGTACAGAACAATGAAAAAGTGAAAAATAGTTCTAGTGAAACAAATAAAAAACTTGAAACTGATTCTACTAATTCAGCAAATAAGGTATCTCAAAATGCTCAAAAAATGGGTAACGACCTAAGTGCTAATATGAATAAGGCTAAGAGCTCAGCCGAAACATCTATGCAGGGTGTTAAAGGTGCAGTTGATAGCAACATGGATGGCTCACTTAAAACTGTACAAGTACAAGCTACTGAAATGTATAAAGGTGTTAAGACTTCTTTCCATAAAATGTCTCAATCTGCACGCGAAGATGGTACAGAGATGTATAAAGGAGTTCAAACATCTGCTAATAAAATGGCAAGCAGTGCTAAGGCCGCAGCTACTGAAATGTATAAAGGAGTAACGACAAGTACCTCGAAAATGGCTCAAAAAGCCATAGCTGACTGGAACAGCATAAGAAATGCATATAGTAGAGGTATAACAGGAAATGTTACTGTACATAAAAAAACTATATCATCACAAGAAACGCAATCTATAAGTGAACTATCTATGACTGGTATAGCTTCAATAGATATAATGCCTATAAATACTGCAAGATATGTTACCGAAGGTCAATATTATTCAATTCCTACAAGTGGCAATATATCTAATATAAGTAATTTAGATTCTAAAAAAGAAGTTACAACTAATAAAAATACAACTAATATAACTCTTAAAATAGAAAACTTTAATAATAATAGGGATTATGATATAGAAGTATTAGCAGATGATTTAGCTAGGTTGTTAAAAAGAAAGAAGGTGTTTATTTAATGATAGAAAACTTTTATTTTATTTTTAACAATATAAAAAGTAGTAATATAGAAAATTTAAGAATTTTAGAAAGTAATCACCACTCTGTTTCAGGTAGAGATTTTGAATTAATAAGTGTACCTGGAAGAAATGGAGATTTAATAGTAGACAATGGGAAGAAAAAAAATTCTGAAATAAGATTACTTTGTAAATTAGATGTAAGAAAAAATAAAAATTTTACGGAAGCATGTATGGCTATTGAAGAATGGCTACAAGGAGAAATCGGATATAAAGATTTAGTATTTCCAGATGGATATAGATTTAAAGCGATTTGTGTAGATCAGATAAACATAGAAAAGAAACGTAGATATTATGGAACAGTAGAAATATTCTTCAGTGCTTATAGGGAGAGTGATTTATAGTGATAACATTACATAGTAAAGATTTTAAAACTAAATACGGTACTATAAATTCTCTGTGTGAAGCTTTTGTAGAAGAGGAAAGAAATGGACTGTTTGAATTAAGTTTTATAATGCTTAATACAGATAGTCTTTTTAATTATGTAAAAGAAGAAAATATAGTAGTTGTAAATGCTAATGACACTTTATTGAATCAAAAATTTAGAATTTATATGACTAGGAAGTTGATGAATAATAGGGTAGAGGTATTTGCTAGGCATATATCTTTTGACTTAATGTATGACTATATAGATAATATATCTTTTGGAAATCAATCTTGCGAATATGCTTTAAATCAATTATTTATAAATAGTAATTTTAGCACTCATTATAAAGGATATTCTGATATAGTAAATGCACAAGATTATAAAATGTCTATGGCTAATATATTAGAAGCTATAGGAGGGAAACAAGGATCAATAATTGATACTTTCGGTACTGGTGCAGAAATACTTAGAGATAATGAAAATATTCATGTTTTAAATAAAAGAGGATATGACAATGAAGTTACTATAGAATACAGAAAAAATTTAACTGGCTTTGAACTTGAAGAAGATACAACTGATTTAGTAACTAGAATATTACCTTATGCTAAATATAATGATGAAGAAACAAGCGAAGAAATAACAGTAAAAGCTTCTTATGTTGATAGTGATAATATAAACAACTATTCTCACCCTTATATAAAAGCCATAGATTATTCATCAAAGTTTGAAGAAGGGCAAATTCCAACTACGGAAAAATTAATTACACTTGCAAGAAAAGAATATAAGAATAATAAAGTTGATATACCTAAGCAAAATTTTAAGATAGAGTTTATACCATTATCTAAATGTGTAGGATATGAAGGTTTAGAGGACAAAATAAGTTTATGCGATACAGTAACTATAATTGACACTAGATACAATGTTAATACTAAAGCGAAGGTTATTAAGACTGTTTTTAATGTACTTAAAAGTAGATACGAAAGCATGGAGTTAGGAGATCCAAAAACTAGTTTAGGAGATATAGTAGGAAATGGAGGTAGTGAAAGTGTAGTAGGTCCTCCAGGTCCACAAGGTCATCCTGGTGCAGATGGAAGTATTGGAGATTTTCCAAATAGCTTACCTTCTACTCCTATAGTAACTACTACTGTATATGGCTTTGCAAATATTGAAATTAGTTGGACTTTTGAAAATAAAATATATTATCAATACGAAGTATATGCTAGTAAAGAAGCTAATTTTACTCCTAATATTTTTAATCTTATTCATCAAGGGCAAACATCTACATTTATGTATCAAGCTAAACCTAATGAAACCTGGTATTTTAAGGTTTGTGCTATCAATACTCATGGCGAGAGAACTTCTTTTGGGAGTGCTTATGCTACTACTATTAAAATAGATGATTTATCTAATTATGTTGAAAATATGGCAATAAATGATGCCCTAATAGGAACTTTAAACCTTGGAAGAGGTTGGATAGGTGAACTTAAAGGTAATTATATAGACGCTAAAAACTTAAGTGTAACAGATGGAAATGGAAAAAGAACGCTAGATATAGACAGTTTTGGTAATGTAAATTTAGATGTTACAAGCTTAAAAATACATTCTACAGCTATAGGTGAAGTTATTGAAGATAATGTAAATACTGTAGTAAATTCAGTATTAGATATATTTAAAGATGGTGTTCTTAGTGATGTTGAAAAGAAAATATTAAAAGAGAAAAAAGAAAATTTATTAAGAGAAAAAGCTGATATACTAGCACAAACTGAAATAATAAAGCAAAGTACAATGTTAGTAAATACTAGTGAACTAATTGATTTAAAGCAATCTGAAAGCAACTATATAAGTTCTATAGATAATTTAGTTGCGATAATAGATAAACTATTAGAAGGAGGGGAAAGTAATGGCTAGTTTAGTGGTAAGTCCAAACGTTATAAATGTGTCTGAAATTAATCAAAATACCGTTACAGTTAATTTCACATGCGACAAAACATTGACTGACGTGAAATTAAGCACAGATAACGGAAGCACTTATAAAGATAAAGTGAGCATGACACAAACAAATGCTATATTTGATATAAGCGGTATGAGTAATAATAATTATAACTGCAAATTGAAAGGTTATTATGAGGAAAATGATAACTCTGATACAATACCAGTTACAGGTATTGAGGTGGATAACTGGGATGTCAAATTAGAAGTTGGACAAACAAAGCAATTAAATGCAAGAGTGATTCCTGCGAACGCTACAAATCAAAATGTTAATTGGTTTTCAAATAATACAAGTGTTGCAACTGTTAATTCGACAGGCTTAATAAAGGCAGTAAGGGCTGGATATGCTAAAATTACCGCAACAACAGAAGATGGAAATATTCCCTATGACGTTCATGTTAATGTTAGTGCTACGCAGACTACTGTTACTTCAGGAATAAAAACTGATCCAGCAAGTGTTACTGTTGTTAGTGGTGGCACTGCTGATATAACAATGTTATTTGGGCATGATGTTGCAAACAAAAGCTTAGAATTTATGAGTAGTAATGGTGCTATTGCTAGTGTATCTGATTTAGGAAGCTATAAATACAGAATAACAGGTGTAGGACAAGGTAGCACATCGATTAGATTTAGGACTTCTGACGGGAAATTTGAGACTTCTTGTTCTGTAACAGTTACTAGTGGAAGTGCAAGTGGGGATTCAACAATAAATGAAGAATATACACAATCTTGCACATCTGAATATATACTTGACAAAATGTATCCTATGGGGCAATCACATGAAGCTATTCCGAGCGGCTTAATAACTGATACATGGAAATATAATTCTAGGTGGGAAAATCAATATAGGCCAACAGCCGTAGCTCATAGTTGTGGTCAAAGTGGATGCCCAGGAACAGGTGCATTTCAAGCACTAGGTTGTTGGTCTAATATATACAGAGTAGAGGGGACTCCTTTTAGCCAAAATACAGGTGTAGAGATGAAGGATATTAAAGTGTATGGTTGGTATAATGGTGCTTGGGAATTAGTGCAACACTTACCTGTTCCGAACGGTAATTTCTATCCCGAATCCTTTGGTGGAGATGTTAATAAGTATTTTGCAGATAGTGCTAGGCAAACTTCTACATCTAAGACTATAATACTTAGAGAAAAGAACAAAATAGATGCTATGAATTGGAATACAAATCAATTACAAACTGAAAACTGTATGTATCACCCATTCTCTAATATTAAGAATTTTGATACAAAGTATGAATATATTTATACTTGTATAGACTTACGTAAAGTGAAATGGGATGAAAATGGTATTGATGATAGAGATAGTACGCATTACTGTAGTAACTGTGGTGGTGATTGGTGGTTAGCAGAGGGATTAATGTTCCATGACTCTTGGCAACACAACAAAGGTGTATGTCAACCTAAGATGATTGAAATAACAAATGAGTGGAAGAGATTTAGCATGACAACCGTACCTCAAAATTGGCAGAACGGATTCCCAGAGTAGGAGGAGTTTCTTATGATTAAAGAAGTTATATCTAATACATTTACTATTAACGTAAATAAACAAAGTGAAATACCGCCTACTACACAAACTAAAGAGGTTGTATCTAATACTTTTAATTTAATAATTAATAAAGGGGAAGTAATTCCCCCTGAACAACTTGAAAGCTTAGAAAGTGCTCTTAAAGACTATACAGCTAAGTTAGAACATATAAGAAAGTGTATACAAATTGCAAATGAAAAAATATCTAAAAATGTATTTGATTTGAAAACTCATGAAGATATATTCAACAAGCTTACTGACAATGGCAAAAAGAAAGCTATTATTATGGAAAATGGTGAATTGTACATTAACGCAACTTATTTAAAAAGTGGGTTAATTGAAGGATGTATACTTAGGACTTCTCCAAATGGTGAAGGTCAACATGTTTACGTTGAAGGTGATATGTACTCAATTAAAGATGGTAATGATGTAAAAGCTATGTTTGGGTTTAAATCTCCAATTACAGGACAAAAATCAAATACTCCTTTCTTAGCAATAGGTCATGATGGAGTTGGTGAAAGTCATAACTATTTAGCAGGTGTGAGCTATCCAGCTACTTATAATCCAATTGGAGCAAATTATGCTTATGCAGAATGGGCATATCAATTTGTAAAAGATAACTATACTTCTATAAGATTTAATTCAAACGGAGAAATTGAGTTGAACCCCGATTATAGAGTAAGTATTGGAAGGTATTACGAATATGGCAAACGAAGGGAATTAGCTTCTATCTTTGAAAAAAATGGGAATGGATGCTTTGGAACATATTTAATTGAAGCTGTTGACGTTTTAGCTAAATATTTACGATCACCTGAAACCTTATATCTTGAATCTAATAATGGTAATGCAGGAGTAGTATTATATAGTGGAAGTGAATGTGCTTTTCAGCCTAGAGATGATTTAAGTGGTCAAATGCAATGTGGAACACCTTGGGGGGCTTGGAAATCTGTTTTTGCTACTAATAATTATTCGAGTGATGGGATAGTTGTAGGAGATATTGAAGCTTTTACAGAGGAAGATGTAACACTAGATAATGCAATAGATAATATAGAATTTATTAGCAATTATTCTGAAGAAATGAATTTACAAATGGATGTAACAAAGTTGAAAGATACGGAACTGGTCGAAGTAAGCGAAGAAACAGATGATGTATTTATCAATGAAAGTGGATTGCTTAAACTGGCAATACTTGAAATAAAAAAATTAAAAGAAGAAATAAAAATATTTAAAGCTAGGTGATTAATTTCATCTAGCTATTTTTATGAAAAAGGTGGTGTATTGATTGGAACAAATGATAACTGAATTTGCAGGACTTGGAATAGTTGGATTAATTGGGGGATATTTATTTACAACATTTATGAAAGAAAGAGCAGAAGAACGAAAAATTAGTATTGAAAATCAAAAAGAAGATAGAGAATTATTTAGAAAATCAGTTGAAACTTTTACTGAAACTTCAAAAACATACGCTGAAAGTATAACAAGTTTAACTGTAAGGGTTGAAAATGTAGAAGAAAGTACAGAAAGAATAGAAACTAAATTAGATAAAGTATTAGATAAGGTGGGTGTATAATATGAAAGTTGCAATAATTGTAGGTCATAGTATATTAAAAAATGGAACTTGCACAAGTGCTAAAGGGGAAGTTTTGGAATATTCATACTGTAAAGAACTTGCACCTATAGTTCAAAAATATTTAAAATCTAAAGGTCACCAAGTAGATGTTATTATATGTCCTGAAAGAGAATTCACAAAAGCATATCAAGAAAAAACTTATAAGCTAGGCAAAATAAATGGTAAAGGCTACGATTTAATTGTAGAACTTCATCTAAATGCCTATAATGGAACAGCTAAAGGTACAGAAGTGCTATATTACTCTAATAAAGGGAAGGAATATGCACAAAGAGTTAATGATAAATTAGATGATATATTTACAGATAGAGGAATTAAATATAGAAATGATTTATACATATTAACTCAAACTGATCCTGTATCTATTCTTGTTGAGTGTTTCTTCTGTGATAGTAAAGAAGATTATCAAAGAGGAGATGAAGCTCATGAGAAAGATTTAATTGCAAGAAAAATAGCAGAAGGTATCTTAAATCAAGATATATCCTCTTCGTATGAAGCTGAATCAGAAGGATTCAAAAACGGAAGTTATGTAGGAAGAAAAGCTATAGTAACGGCATCTGTTTTAAATGTTCGATATGACCGAGGAACTCAATATAATGTAATAGGAAAATTAAATAAAGGTGATACAGTAAAACTTAACTATTGCCTAAATGGTTGGGTATCTATTGAAGGTTACAAAGGAAATAAAGGACTTGGATATATAAGTACAGATTATTTAGAGTTAATATAATCTATAAAAATAATATCTATTTTAAAGAAATAGTGTATAATATAAACAACAACTCGTCGTGTTAGCACTAGAACACAAATAAGGGATTCTTTAACTAGTGCAGGTGGTAACTAATAGCCGAATTGCATAATATCAACACAAAAAAGACTAGGGTTATATACTCTAGCTCTTTTTTTATGTTTAAATACAAAACTCTACAAAATTTTACATAGATTATGTTGTATAATACTCTTTGAAATATACATTAAGGGGGAAATACTATGAAATTTAAACAAAAATTTTTATCTAGTGTAATAGCATTAGGATTAGTAACATCAAGTATGTTTATATCTAATGCTAATTCACAACAATTAGAAGTGCATCATATTGATGTAGGACAAGGTGAATCTATATATATAGAGTTACCAGATGGTTCTGACGTATTAATTGATGCAGGAAAAAGCAATTACGGAAGTACAGTAGTGAATTATCTGAAAGAGCAAGAAAAAAATATAGATATAGAATATCTTATAGCTACTCATCCAGATGCAGATCATATAGGAGGAATGTCAGAAGTTTTTAAGCAATTAAATGTTAAAAACTTTATATATCCTAAAGATGCACCGCATGATACAAAAACATGGCAAAATGTATTAAGTTTAGCAGATGCAGAAGGATGCAATATAAAAGATAGTACACCAGGCACTACATTTAATATTGGTGGGGCTACAATGAAGTTTATACAGCCTTCTGTAGATTATAGCGATAATAATGATGATAGTGTTGTTACATACTTAGAATATAAAGACGTTAATTTTATGTTTACTGGAGATATAGAAGCAGATGCAGAAAAAGATATGGTTGCTCAGAATCTAGTTACAGATGTTGACTTTATGTCTGTTCCACATCATGGTTCAAAAGGATCTAGTACAGAGGAATTTTTAGCAAAAGCTAAGCCAGAATATGCAATAGTAAGCGTTGGAGCTAATAATAGTTATGGTCATCCAACTGCAGATGCATTAAATAGATATAATGCTATAGGATCTAAAGTATATAGAACAGATCAATTAGGAGATATAGTTATAAAAACAGATGGAAACACTGCAACTATAAATGGTAATAACGTAGATACATCAGGAATGCCTAGCGATATAACTGGACATTGGGCAGAGAGTCAAATAAAAGATTTTATAAGTAAAGGATATTTAAATGGGTATCCTGATGGAACATTTAAACCACAAGCTAGTATAAAGAGATCAGAGTTTGTAAAAATATTAAATAAAGTATTTGGATTAACGACTAAAAGTGGAAAAGTATTCGATGATACAGTATGGCATTGGGCTAAAGATGAAATAGATATAGCAGTTACGAATGGAGTATGTCAAGGAACATCATCTACAACTTTTGAACCAGATGCACCGATAACAAGAGAAGCAGCAGCTAAAATGATAGCTAATTATAAGAAAATATCAGATACACATCATAATAAAATAAATGGATATAATGACGGTTCTCAAACTGCAAACTGGGCAATAAATGAAGTAGAAGCAATATTAGAAGCTGGATATATGAATGGATATAGTGATACTAATACTTTTAAACCTAAGAATAATATAACTAGAGCAGAAGCAGTAGTTACATTAGGAAGAGTTATAGCTAATCCTAATCCAGTAATGCCAGAACCACCAGTGCCTACAGAACCTGTAACACCGCCAACAACTAATCCAACGCCAAACCCACCAACAAATAGCGGAGAAAATGGATTAACAAATAGCTCGACAGTATATGTAACACCAAGTGGTAAATCTTATCATAAAACTAAGAGTTGTACAGCTTTAAAAAGAAGTAAGGTTATAAATGCAGTAACTTTAGCGCAAGCAAAAGCACAAGGGAAATCAGATTCTTGTAACATATGTGTTAAATAATATAAAAAGTAGTAGGTTAATTCCTGCTACTTTTTATATATAATCATTAATTACTAAATAACACCAGAGTATTCCGCTTATAGCTAATATAGTAGGACCTATTAATAATCCATATCCTAAATAATTTAAATTCATAATATCACCTCATAAAGTTTATTTCCAAAATATGAATACTTAATACCTTCTAGAAGGTTATAAAAAAATCTAGAAAATTATTTAATAAAATAGGAAACTTTTTCTACATTCTTACATAAGATTAATTAAGACTACAGAAGGGAGACAAAAATGAAAGAAGAATATAAACCTAAAATTATTCAAGTATCTTTTAAGACAACAGATATAGAAGATAAATTGTTATACAACTGGGTATTAGAAAAAGTAAGAGACGTTGGAGGAAATAAAAGTGCTTATATTAAATCTCTTTTAAGAAAAGAGATGAAAAAAGAGTTAGAAGAAAATTAAAAGAGCTGCAGGTCTGGACCACCATACAGCTCAAAACTCAGCGAATTAATAAAAAATTAATTCGTATATACTATTCGATAAAAAATCTTAGAACCCTTCAATAAATTTCATAAAATTTCATATCAAGTACATTCAGTACATAAACTACCGATAAATTAAAACATATCAAAGATTAACTATTAGAATAAAAAGTTTTCAATTATAGTACCTAAGATACCAGATACAACAAATACTAAAGCATCCATTAGAATTACCTCCGATAAATATTATAAGATTAGGATTACCAAAATAAAGGGGGATTATACATGCTAAATAAAAGAATTAGAACTTATAGTTTTTACGATTTTAGAACTCAATATACAAGTGAAGATATTACATTAGTTAATAGAATAATATCACATATACAAAATAATAAAATTATGTATACTAGATTGATTTTAGTAACAGCTTTATTGTTGCATTTTAATATAAATTTTGTATTTGCTAATGAAGTAGGGACTTCTTTAGATGCTACATTTAATCAATTAATAGAATTATTAAAAGACTTTGCTAAATGGGGATGTTTAGGTATGGGACTTAAAAAATTAGTTGAAGAAATGTTATCAGGTGCAAATTTTAAGCAGGCAAGTGTAGCTGGAATGCAATACTGGCTATGCTATATATTTATACAGTTCTATCCAAAATTATTTGACATGATAAAAATGTAAAGGGGGATTTAAGTATGAGTTGGTTTAGTTTTGGAAGTAATGATAATAAGGATTCTATAAAAGATAAAATAAGAGATTTAGAAAGAGATTTAAGAAGTATAGAGTATGATTATTATAAAGCTTGTGATGAACTTGATAGAGCAGAAAGAGAAGGAGATAGTATATCAGAGAGAAGATGGGACGATTATGCGTATAATTTAAAGTGTAAAAAAGAAGATTTAGAATATGAAATAAGAGACTTAGAAAGATCATTATAGGAGGGATTTTATGCTTAGTTATATATTAGAAATTATAGATTCTATTGGAGATTCTATAGTGAATTTTATTGATATATATAGTTTTAAAGCATGCTTATTAGTTGGATTAGTTGCTCTTATTCTTTATATATTCGGATATGATAAAGGTAAAAAAATTGCTACTGTAAGTCCAGCTGTATATATTGTAATTGAAATATTTATGAAAGCGTGGTTTGGAGTATGATAAAAAAGAAAACAGAAAGTATTAAACTATCTAAGTATATAGAAATTCAAAAAGCAGAATATACTCATATTCAAGTAATACCTTCTAAAAGTTGCAGAAACACCAATACGGATAAAATATTAGTTTTAGCTAATACAATGTATAAAAAACTAGATAGGCTTATTAGAATCGAAAATAAGAAACTTATCATTACTAGTAAATTAAAGTTATCATATTATATTCATATTACTAAAAGATGTACGGAATTTTATTTTATAGTACCTACAGTGTTTTATAGTCAAGTTAAAACTAAACTTAGTGAAACCTGGAAGAATGTTGAGATAAAAAAAGTTAATGCTCTGCCAATAAATATTAATGACTGTACTAAGTATCAATTAAGTTATAAATTAAATGATGTATTAAGTCTTAATGTAGATAAGAGAAGTAATAGTTTATTAAATGCTAATTTATCAGTTTTAGAAATTTTACAGGATGATGAAGCTGTTGGTATATTTTATAACTTTATACCTATGAGCCAAAAAGAACAAAATTACTTTAAAATTAGTTCTCAAGAAGCACTTAATAATTTTAGAAAAGGAATAAATTTAAAAAAATCAAAAAATATAGTTGATTTAGGTGTTATTAGCTTGAAATTTTTAGTGGACTTTATAAACGGTCTTTTAAATGCCTTTTTAAGCGCGCCTAAAAATAGTCATAATATAATTAATCCTGTTGAAAAAACGACTTCTTCTAGCACCCAAAGAAAAGCTAAAAGTGATATCATTAAAACTCAAGCTATAATTTGTGCTAAAAGTGATGAAAAAGAGAGGGAAAAACAACTTTGTACTACTACTTTTAATACTTTTACTAGTTTAAACGGTGATAATGAGTTAGAAATGGAAGAAGTTAAGAAAAATATAGACATTTATAAAGATGATATAAAAGTTAAATATAATTATACCTCAACTTTAGAATCTGGGAAGTTTGTTAATGTGGCCGGGAAAGATATTATAGAACAACATAAAAATATTAAACATAATAAACTTTTAGAATTAAGAGCTCCAAAGTGCTTAGAAGATGGAGAAGTAAGAATAGGTGAAGTGAAACATAAGGATGATAAACAAATGACTTATTATTCTACAGATGAGCAAATGAAAAGATTAGGTAGAGTTTTGCTTGGTCCTATGGGAGCAGGTAAAGATTATTATATGACTAATATGGCCAAAGATATTATAAAAGTAGGCAGAGGTCTTATAGTATTAGATTATATTGATAAATGCCAACTAGCAGATAATATAAAAGCTATAACTCCAATTGATAGACTAATAGAAATAAATTGTGCTAACCCTAAACAATTACAGTCTTTTGCTTATGATGAGTACAAATATAGTGATAGTGATAGAGAAGTAGATAAAATAGATATATGTATGCAGAAAGCTCAACAATATAATATGTTGCTTGATACTATCAATGATGTTAATAGCACTTTAACTCCGAGGATGTTAAGATATTTAAATGCAGCTGCAACAATAGTTTTTAGAGTGAATCAATATTCTAGTTTTAAAGATATAATTGATGTGCTTAAAAATCCAACTAAAAGGGATAATATCATATCTTTATTGCCAGCAAGTGCAAAGGAGCTATTACAGGATGAAATAGATGACTTAGAAGAATTATCTAAAAGAGATAAAAAAGGAAATATTGAAAATGCAGATAGTAAAATAGATGGAATACTCGATAGAATAAGTAAATTAAAAAGTTCTAGTATATACACTAAGTTATCTTATATAAGTGAAAGTACTAATAATGTAGATTTTATAAAAGCTATAAATGAAGGTAAAGTTATATTAATCAAGATACCAGCTAAAAGATTTTCTAAGACTATGAGAAGTTTATTAGCTACATTCTTTTTACAAAAGGTTTGGATAGCTAAAGAACAAGGGGCTACTAAAACTCAAACAGAATTATTTATCAATGAAATACATCAAAGTTATCATTGTCAGTTGCTTATGGAAGATATATTAGTAGAATGTAGAAAGTTTAATTTAACTCCGACTTTATCGCTTCATTATCTGGACCAATGCACTAAAAATTTGCAGAAAAGTATTTTAGCATCTGGTGCATCCTTCTTATTGATTCAGGGCACAGATATAAAAGTATATAATGAATTGAAGCGATATTTTGATAAGGATGGATATACTGAAACAGATTTAGCAGAGCTAGAAAGATATCATGCTCTATGTTTAATAAAAAATGAATATACTGGATATTCCAGCTTTGTATGTAAGTTACCTGCATAATAAATATTAGGATGGTGAAGATGCGTAGAATAGAAATAGCCATAAGAAATATATTCAAAGAACAAGGATATACAGTTAAAAGTATTACAGAAAATACAGTTACAGTTGATAGGTTCAAAGAAGTAACTTATAACTACACAGTACAAGATGATTTAATAATAATAACAAATAAAATCGGAGTCACAGTATACGAAAAGTCAATTAGAAGCTATCAAGACTTAAATATATCTGTAACTATAGATTAGGTTAAATAGCCTAATCTTCTTTTTATTTAGACATAAAAATAGGCATATTCTAAATACATAGAGTATGCCTATGACTGTATATAACCATTAACTAATCAGCAACTAAATTTTCTAAACAAGTTTAGAAGCGTATACTAATTTATTTGCTAGTTAATATATACGTATGAAATAGGACATTAAAAAAATGCATGTCTATATATAAAAATTAATTTTTATGATGAATTAAGACTAGGTAAAATACATAGTCTTATTGAGTGTTGATAACTTTGTGGATAAAATGTTAATAACTATTTAAAATTAAAGCGTACTGACAATAAACTGACAAAATAAAATTATTAAATTTGATAAATATTGAAAAATACACATTTAATTGTTTACTGATAACTTTTTTCGAAGAAGTTAGTCTTTTTTATATGTAGATATATTTTATAGTTTATAAAAATTAAAAAGTTAAAATATACTATATACAAGTGGTATACTATATACTATAAAACAAAATGGCGATTAAGGAAGGAAAACTTATGAAAAAAACATTAGTATTAGCAGAGAAACCTTCAGTAGGTAGAGATATAGCTAGAGTATTAGAATGTAAAAATGATAAAAATGGATATATAGAAGGAAGTAAGTATATAGTAACATGGGCATTAGGGCACTTAGTTACATTGGCAGATCCAGAAAGTTATGATCAAAAGTATAAGGCATGGAATATAGATGAGTTACCAATACTACCAAAGCATCTAAAAACTGTAGTAATAAAAAAAACTAGTAAGCAATTTAATATAGTAAAATCTCAAATAAATAGAGATGATGTAGGAAAAATAGTAATAGCAACAGATGCAGGGCGTGAAGGTGAATTAGTTGCAAGATGGATATTACAAAAGTGTAATACAAATAAGCCATTAAAACGCCTTTGGATATCATCAAGTACAGATAAGGCTATAAAAGATGGATTTAAAAATTTAAAAGAAGCATCAAAATATGAAAATTTATATAACTCAGCAATAGCAAGAGCTGAAGCTGATTGGATTGTTGGAATAAATGCAACTCGTGCTCTTACAACAAAGTTTAATGCACAACTTTCTTGCGGAAGAGTACAAACTCCAACACTTGCAATGATACATAAAAGAGAAGAAGAAATAAGAAATTTTACACCAAGAGAATACTATACGTTAGAAGTGAAAACTAAAATATCAAATGAAATAGTAAAGTTTACTTGGCAAGATAAGAAAAATCTAACATCAACATTTAGTAAAGATAAGATAGATAATATATATAATAAAATAAAGAATAAAGATTTAGAAATTGTAGAAGTTAATAAAGTAGATAAAAAGAAATATTCACCTGGACTATATGATTTAACTGAGTTACAAAGAGATGCAAATAAAATATATGGATTTTCAGCAAAGGAAACATTATCAATAATGCAAAAACTATATGAGCATCATAAAGTACTTACATATCCAAGAACAGATTCAAGATATTTAACAAGTGATATAGTGGGTACATTAAAGGATAGAATAAAAGCAGTAAATGTAAGTGATTATTCAAAAGTTTGTAATAAATTACTTAAATCAAATATAAAAGTAAATAAATCATTTGTTGATGATTCAAAAGTAAGTGACCATCATGCAATAATACCTACAGAAGAAAGAGTATTTATAAGTAACTTAAGTGAGAAGGAAAGAAAGATCTTTGATCTTGTTGTTAAAAGATTTTTAAGTGTATTATGTCCACCTTTTGAATATACAGAGACAAAAGTTAAAGGTAATGTAGAAGGTGAAATATTTGTAGCTAAAGGGAATAAAATAAATAGTTTAGGATGGAAGGAAACTTACAAAGATTTAGATGATGAAGAAACTTATGAAAGTATGCCGAATATAAGTAAAAATTCTATATTAAAAATAGATGATATTAAAGTAAAGGTTGGTAAAACTAATCCTCCAACTTATTTAAATGAAGCTACTCTTTTAACAGCTATGGAAAAAAATAATTTAGGGACAGTTGCAACTAGGGCAGATATAATAGAAAAATTATTTAATTCATTTTTAATAGAGCAAAAAGGAAAAGATATATTAATAACTTCTAAAGGAAAGCAATTATTAGACCTTGTACCAACAGAGTTAAGAACTCCAGAACTTACATCAAGTTGGGAAAAGAAATTACAAGATATATCTAAAGGAAAGTTAAATAAAAATATATTTATAAAAGAAATGAAAGATTATTCAAAAGATATAGTTAAAGAAATTAAAAATAGTGATAGTAAGTTTAAACATGATAATTTGACTAAAAATAGATGTCCTGAATGTGGTAAGTATATGCTTGAAGTTAAGGGAAAAAGAGGAAAGATGTTAGTTTGTGAAGATAGGGAATGTAACACTAGAAAAACAGTATCTCAAATAACTAACTCAAGGTGTCCTGTTTGTCATAAAAAACTAGAGCTTCGTGGTGAAGGAGAAGCAAAAACATTTATATGTTCTTGTGGACATAGAGAAAAATTATCAGCATATAATAAGAGAAAACAAGAAGATAAAAATAAAGCATCTAAAAAAGACATAAATAAATACTTAAAAAGTCAAAATAAAGATGTAGAGAATTTTAATAATCCATTTGCACAAGCTTTAGCTAAGTTAAAAAAATAATATAAATTTTATAAAATCGACTTAAAATATTTATATATTTTACTTCTAAAAATTAATAACTTAAAATGGTAAAAATGGTATTATATATAGTTAGAACAAATATTAGGAGGCACCTGTGAAAAGATTAGCAATAATAATACTTACAAGTACAATTTTACTAACTGGATGCAGTAGTAATGATAAGATAGCAATGCTTGAAAATGCTGTTAAATCTAGTAAGGATTTAATAGCAAAAGAAGAGTTTGAACAAGCCAAGGGATTATTAGTATATGTATCACAAAATGGAGGAAGCAAAATAGATGGATATTCAAATCTTAATGGTCAGTTAGATAAATTGCTTTTAGCTACTGAGTATTATGAAAATGAAAAATATGAAGAGTCGATTAAATTATTAAAAGAATTGTTTAATAAAGAAGATACTGAAGGCGGTATTATAAAAGGTGTAGTGGCCTTGGGAGCAAAAATAAAAGAAAAAACAGAAAATGATACAATACAAGTTGATAATAAAGTTACATCAAATCTTATAACTTGGGATAATGTATATGCATCATCTCATTTAATTCAAAAGTCTATGAATTATAAAGTTGAAAATGTTATTGATGATAATCCATCCACTGCTTGGATAGAAGGTGTAAGTGATGATGGAATAGGACAATTTATACAGTTTTCAAGTAATAATACATTTAGAGTTGATAAAATAGATATAATAAATGGATTTAGTAAAAATCAAAAAACATATATGAAAAATAATAGAGTTAAAAAAGTTATTATAGAGTTTTCAGATAAGAGCCAACAAGTATATGAGCTAGAAGATAATAATATGGAGTACCAAACTATAGATATTGGTGGAATAAATACAAATTCAGTTAAAGTCATTATCCAAGAAGTATATACTAATGGTAGAGTATATAAAGATACATGCATATCAGAAATATCTGTATATGGACAAGAATTATAGATATAAAAATAGCCTAAGGTAAATTTTATCTTAGGCTATTTTTATATCTGCAAGTAAACTAAGTTTAAATTAGATAATCTTTTAAATTATTGTAATTATAATTTTATACTAAGCATCCTTTGTTTTTTATATTGTTAATAAGACTTGGTTTATGATATAGTATATTTTATCGTTTGTCAAAAAATAAGTTATTTTGTAAAATGCTAATGAAGAGAGGAAATATATTATGGAGCCTATAAGAATTAATCCAGATGAATTTAAATTAGAAAATTTTATAAATTATTATAATGATAATGTTGAAGAATTATTATCAGAATACCCTAATTATGTATCAAGAATTTGTTTAATAGATAGAGATTATATGGATGTAGTTATTTTTGATGAAGACTATGAAGAATTAGAAGATGCGAGTGATTATAAAAAGCTTTTACTAAATGGAGAGTATGCACTTCATTTTGCTATAGGCAAGACATATGAGGGGGCAGAAAAAGTAGAGTTTATAGATGGAAAAAAATATATACTTAATCATTATTTAGATGATATATATGAGGATAATAGCACTATAAAAGATATAGGAGAATTGAGCTTAAATGTTGATAATCTAATTGGATTATTATTTGACTTTGAAGAGGAAGATGAAGAAATTGTAATCTCTGTTGTAGACTTTGAACATGGTGGTGGATTATCTAATCCAAGAATAAGAGAAGTTGATGATAGTGGAGATATAGAAAATATATTAAAAGAATTAATAGAAAAATTTAGTGAATAATAAATAGGAGATAAGTTTGTGTGAAAATAAGCTTATCTCCTATTTTTATACAATATAAAATAGATATAAAATTTGTAATATAATTTTCATATGCTTATGTACGGTTATTTATAATATATATTATAAA
>OLPY01000355.1_pt1 | contig 42266 bp, 39 predicted proteins | sample 1672481 | NCBI WGS metagenome assembly OLPY01 (sample SAMEA3136691, study PRJEB25190) | human gut metagenome | biome: human gut; feature: human-associated habitat; material: faeces | place: Austria | collected 2013 | reverse complement strand
GGATAAACGCTGAAGGCATCTAAGCGTGAAGCCCCCCTCAAGATGAGATATCCCATCCGAAAGGAGTAAACCCCCTTGAAGACGACGAGGTTGATAGGGCAGAGGTGGAAGTACGGTAACGTATGGAGCTGACTGCTACTAATAGGGTGAGGGCTTGACCAACAAGCTTGGTTAAATTGATTCTTAAATGTCAACATGTATGTGGTTTTGAAGATACGATAAAAAAGAACCAATGCTAGAGCAGATAAAATATCTGTTGTATCATTGGTTTTTTTTCTTTATAATTATAAGAAACCTAATATAAGTTTAATGTAAAGGATGAATATATGGAATTTTATCAGTTAAAAATAACCAGAAAAGGAACAAAACCCCCCATCTGGAGACGATGTCTTGTTCCGTCAAATATCACATTTTCACAGATGGCAGTCGTTCTTGAAGAAATTCTGGAATATGAAACTTCATCTTTATATGAATTTGAATTTTTTCAGAAAAAAGTACATGTTCGGGAATGGACAGAAGGCGGCAAAACTGTTACAAACTGGCAGTATGATTTCCGAAGTGCGGCAGATACGTTTGTAAATGATCTGATGGATACAGAGAAATGGTTTACTTTCAGAATTCATTCAGAAGAAAAATTGCCAGAATATCGTGTGGATATTGAAAACAGAGTCAAGAAAGCAATATTAGATGATGGTGACAGAGAAGTATGTTTCCCGGTGATCATAAAAGAAGTAAGCAGAGAAGATGAAAGCATATGGACAGATGCATTAGAAAGAAATACTTATCTTGAAGATACTTTCAGGCTGCAGGATGGAGAATCTGATCATCGTAATTTTGAAGAGATCAAAGCAGATACAGAAAACAATAAAATCCTTATGACCAGCATTAATCCGGTAAGTCAGGAGATTCATAATAAACAATCTGCAAATACAATTATGAAGGAATTTACAGATAGTTATCTGAACCCATTTATTGAAGAAAGAATGGCAGAGCTTGAACTGGAAGAAGAAGGAAGCAGAAATCCGGATGTAAAAGAGTATCTTCTTTCTTATAAAAAAGAAGATCTTGAAGAAAAAGTAAAAGAATTTCACATCACATGCAGTGGTGATTCCAAAGAAACTCTTGCAGACGAACTTGCCAGATATGTCTTAAGTCCGGAAGGAATGAGAGAGATTTTTCTTCAGGCAGATGAATGGGAAGCAGATGCATTTGAGGAAATTTTAGACAAAAAATGTTTCTCTGCGACAGAAGAAGACTGGATCAAACTTGGCTGGCTCAGTGATGCAGGTTATGTGGTCTCTTACAGTGATCATCATGCAGAGGTTCCGAGAGCAGTTATTTCCTTATATAAAAAAATCAATACTCCGGAATTCCATAAATTATGCAGACAGGTAAGCTGGATGCGTTCCTGTCAGACTATGTTGGGATTTATTTATGCGATTGCACCGTTAAAAATCGTATATCGTATGTACCGCAGAAGACCGGAATATAAAGTGAGCTATGATGAGTTTCTTAAGATTCTGGAACAGGTCCCAGAAAACGACAATATGTGCATTGTGCGTGACGACAAGATGATCTTCAAATCCGTTCTCCAGGATAATCTTTATGAAAGAATTGAAGAGTATCAGGGAGACAGAGAGTTTTATATGCCGTCTCCGGAAGAAGTTCTGGATTATGCAAAACATGGATATCCATCTGAGGATCCATCATACAAAAAACTGGAAAATTTCCTGAGAGAAGAGCTTCATCTGAATACAGTTCAGGTTATAGAATTGATGTACATTGTATTTAAAGAGTTCTCCATGGATGGAATGCTCTCAGATATTATGGAAGAATTCAACAACAAAAATGTTGTATTTGATTCAGAAAAACAGACAGAAGAATTTGCTGCTATTATGATGAACGTAAATAACAATACCAGAATGCTGGATTTCCGTGGATACACACCAAATGAAATCGCAAGGATGTCGAGTCCGAAAGCATCATCTGCAGTTATGCCTTCCATGGTACCGATGGGAAGTCTTGCATCAACACCATCATTTATTCCGTCAAATGCAGCGACAAAGAAAATTTATCCAAACGATCCATGTCCGTGTGGAAGTGGTAAAAAATACAAAAAATGCTGCGGCAGAAAGTAAGAAAGGACAGGCTGTAAAGTATGAAGTTACTGATCGTACGCCATGGGGATCCGGATTATACCATAGATTCCCTGACAGAAAAAGGCTGGAAAGAAGCTGAATATCTTTCTGAAAAACTTTCAAAACTTGATATCAAAGATTTTTATGTGTCACCGCTTGGCAGAGCTAAGGATACAGCCTCTCTCACTCTCAAAAAGATGAACCGCACAGCGACAGAATGTGACTGGCTCAGAGAGTTTGATGTCCTGATTGACCGTCCGGATGTGACGGATCGTAAAATTATTCTCTGGGACTGGCTTCCACAGGACTGGACGATGGATGAACGTTTTTATCAGTATGATCACTGGTTTGAAAACGAACGTCTTCAGGCAGCCGGTGCAAGGGAATATTATGATTACGTTACCGGAGAGTTTGATAAACTCCTTGCCAGACATGGCTATGTCAGAGAAGGACACTACTACAGAGTCGAAAAAGCAAACGACGATACCATTGTTTTTTTCTGCCATTTCGGACTGGAATGCGTACTCCTGAGTCATTTGATGAGCGTATCTCCAATGGTACTCTGGCACGGAGCCTGTGCTGCACCAAGTTCCGTAACAACCGTAACAACAGAGGAACGACGCAAAGGAATTGCAAGTTTCAGAATGAATTCCTTTGGCGATATTTCACATCTTTATGTACATAATGAACCACCTGCTTTTGCAGCGAGATTCTGCGAATGTTACGATAATAAAGACGAAAGACACGATTAAAAGAAAGGACGAGATTCGAGAGAATTTCGTCCTTTCTTGCGTGTAAATGAGGGATATGATATATTAAAAATAATCTAAGAAAAACGAGGAAAAGATTTTGATTTCAAAAACAATGCAGACAATTTTACACGCACTGTCCTATGGAAATATAGAGGTAGAAGCATCAAGGCGGCTGGCGGATATCAAGAAGCTAGATGCGATGCGAATATTTCTGAAAAAACTGGATACAAAAGTGTATAATGGAACGTATGAAGTGCCGGTGAGATTATATTTTCCGAATGAAGAATCGATGAGTGGAGATGTCTCAGAGAATGACAGATATCCAGTGTTGCTGTTTTTTCATGGCGGCGGCTGGGTGACAGAAAGTGTGGAGAATTATGACCGTGTATGCAGCAGAATGGCACAGTCCACGAGGCATATCGTAATGTCAGTAGAATATCGCCTTGCACCGGAATATCGTTTCCCGGTACCGCTGGAGGACTGCTATGCGGCTGCAAAAGCACTTTATACAGGAAGGCTGATTCTTCCGGCAGATCCGGACAGAATTACGATTATTGGCGACAGTGCAGGTGGGAATCTGGCAGCGGCTGTATGTCTTCTGGCAAGAGAACGTGGAGAGTTTATGCCCCGGAAGCAGATTCTGATCTATCCGGCATTGAATAACTGTTATACGGAAGAATCACCATATAAATCCGTACAGGAAAACGGTGAAGGATATCTTCTCACAGCAGTCAAAATGGAAGATTACCTCAAACTGTATGAGAGCAGTTCGAAGGACAGGCAGAACCCGTACTTTGCACCGATTTTGGAGGAAGACCTTTCGCATATGCCGGATACCTTGATCCTGACGGCGGAGTTTGATCCTCTACGGGATGAAGGAGAGGCATACGGTAAACGTCTGAAAGACGCAGGAAATTATGTGGAAGTTCACAGAATTCCAGAAGCACTTCACGGTTATTTTGCACTGGGGATCCGATTCCTTCATGTGCAGGAAAGCTTTGAGATCATGAATAAGTTTTTGAAGAAAGAAGCGGATAAGACGTGGAAACAGGATATTCAAAATGGAGAAAATTAGATAACGCAGCGATAGCTTTTCCATTGGTTACGGGCAGGAATGACAGCAGGGTTTTCCGGTTCTACTGCCAGCTGAAAGAAGATGTGAATCCAGATATTCTGCAGTCTGCACTGGATCAGACAATGGAGAAATATCCGCTGTTTCAGGCAGTTTTAAGGAAGGGACTGTTCTGGTTCTATCTGGAGAGTCGCGAAATAAAAGCACTGGTAAAACCAGAGAGAAAGCCGCCATGCAGTCAGCTTTATATACCGGATCAGAAATCACTGTTATTTCGTGTGAGTTATCACAAAAACAGGATTAATTTTGAGGTTTACCATGCACTCACAGATGGAACCGGAGCTATGAATTTTATTACAGAACTGGTTCAGGATTATCTGATCCTTGCACATCCTGAGGTGGAGCTGCCGCGTATTGAGATGGCAGATGAGGCGACTCCGGGAGAGAAGGAAGAAGATAGCTTTTCACAGTATTATTCTTCCAAAATTCCCAAAAATAAAGAGAAAAAACCACCTGCAGTACAGCTGAAGGGCGAAAAACTTGTTCATTCTGATATGCAGATCACAGAGGTGATTTTTTCCGTAAAAGAAATACTGGCAAAAGCCCGTTCCTACGGGGTATCCATCACAATATTTCTGACAGCGATCCTGCTTTGTGCAATTCATGAGGAGATTCCAAAGAATAGACAGAAACGACCGATCACCCTGATGATTCCGGTCAATCTGAGAAACTATTTTCCGTCACAGTCTATGGGAAATTTCTTCGGATGGATCGAAGTGGGATATAAATTTGAAGAGAATACATCCTTTGAGCAGATACTGGAATCTGTCAAAGAACAGTTCAGAGAAAAACTGCAGAAAGACAGAATTGCAATGGACATGAACGGATATGTACGCCTGGAAAAAAATCCGTTTGTAAGAGCAGTTCCTCTGGAAATCAAGAGATATTTCCTGATCGCAGGTGCAAATCTGGGAGGCAGGAGCATTACAGCGGTATATTCCAATATTGGAATATTGAAATTTCCGCCTGAGTATAAACCTTATATTGAAAGGTTCGGCGTCTTTGCAAGCACAAACTCTCTGCAGGTATGCTCCTGTTCATATGAGGATCAGTTTGTGGTTGGATTTACCTCCAAAATACCGGATGACAGAATCCAGAAAAATTTTATCCGGATGCTGAAGGAAGAAGGGATTTCCTGTAAAGAAGAAAAAAATGAATTTCCAGGCTGTGCAGAGAAGCAGAAAAAAGAAGACTTAAAAGTGATGCAGACGTTCACATTTCTGTGCCTGGCGATTGCCGTAATTTGTGGTATGCTTAATTATCTGATGCTGGAGACGCTGAACTGGTTCTGGTTTGCAGCAGCAGGATGCATCTGTGCATGGCTGATCGTTTATGTGGCGTATATGAAACGGAGAAGTATTCTGAAGAATGAGATGTGGCAGCTGCTGATCATAACGTTTTTATGTGTATTGTGGGATCATTTTACAGGCTGGAGGGGCTGGTCGATCGACTTTGTTTTTCCATTCGGGGCACTGGCAGTTCTGACTTCCATACCCGTGATTGCCAAAATAAATCATCTGGAACGAGAGGAATACCTGTACTATCTGATACAGGCTGCCATCATAGGCTGTGTTCCGGCAATCCTGACTGCAGCAGGGATGATAACCTATACCTGGCCATCTGTCTTAAGTACAGGAATCAGTTTTCTGACGCTGGCAGGATTGTTTATTTTCAGAACGAAGGATATTTTACGCGAAATAAGAAAGAAACTGAGAGTATAAAAAGTTGTTGTGAACAGTTACTAAAAAGTTACTGTAAACAGTTACAGCAGTTACTAAAAGCATTCGATTTACAATAGATAACAGGGAGGATGACAATGTTAGAATGTGATTACGAAGTAAAACAGATTGACGGAGATTATGCACAGCTTCAGCGGCTGGACAGACCGGAGGAGGAACTTAAACTGGTAGCGAGAGCACTTCTGCCGATGGAGATTTATGAGGGCTGTATCCTTCATTATGAGATGATGCAGTACTCCATGAAATAAATCCGGGAGACAGGACTAAGATGGAACAGTATTACTACAATCATATGGATAAACAGAAGCAGGCAGCGTATCATGCCATGCTGCAGGGAATTCGGAATCTGACGGATGAGTTTCAGATCCCGGCACTGGATGCGGATTCCCTGTACAATGTTTTTTTCCAGCTGAGGCTGGATCATCCGGAGATTTTCTGGGCAACCGGGTACAAATACCGCTACTACAAAGACTCACCTAATATTATTTTCATTCCGGAATATCTTTTTGAAAAAAATAAAATCAGAGAACATCAGAAGGCAATGACTGCACGGATCGACAAGCTTGTACGGGCAGCTACAAAGTTGTCCGAATGGGAAAAGGAAAAATATGTGCATGACTTTATCTGTGAAAACATCCGTTACGATAAACTCAAGAAACCCTATTCCCATGAAATCATAGGACCGCTTGGACAGGGCGTTGGTGTCTGTGAGGGAATCGCCAAGGCGGTTAAAGTACTGCTTGATGAACTGGGAGTCTGGTGTGTGATCGCAATCTGCGGCAACAACCCAGATAAAGGTATCAAATACCGCCATACCTGGAATATTGTCAGAGTTGGCGGTGTATACTATCATCTGGATGCAACATTTGATAATACTCTTGGCAAAAATGATCAGATACAGGACATCCGTTATGATTACTTTAACCTCGACGATAAAAGTATTTTCCGGGATCACGAACCATTGATCGCACCGGCACCGCATTGTACAGATCATGAACATTTTTACTATAAAGAAAAGAAGCTTTCCTTTACAAAGCAGGAAGATGTCTACAAACGATCCCTGCAGGCTGCAAAGAAAGGCAGAACACTCACTTTCCACTGGCGCGGCGGCTATCTCACCAGAGAAGTGCTGAAGGAACTGCTCGACCTGATCCGCAAAGCAGGTGAAGAAAGAAAAAAGACACCTGTCGTAAATGTCAACTGGCCGCAGGCAGTGCTGAGCCTGCATTACATAGAGGAACAGGCACAGGAATGCATTACGATGGACGATGCAAATGAAGGGGAAAAGGAATGAATATCGAATTAAAAATTCTGGATTTTATCCAGACACTGCACATACCGATTCTGGATAAGATCATGGTCTGGATCACCAGTCTTGGAGATGCAGGAATGATCTGGATCCTTCTTACGGCTATCTTTCTGATAATGCCAAAAACAAGACGGACCGGCAGCATTATGCTGGCAGCACTGCTTGTGCAGACGATACTGTGTAATGTGGTCCTCAAAAATCTGTTTGCAAGGACAAGACCCTATGATGTGAATACGACGATACAGCTTCTGGTTCCAAAGCTTCAGGATTTTTCATTTCCGTCGGGACATACATCTGCGTCTTTTACGATAGTAAGTGCATTATATTTCGCGAAGGACAGTCTATGGAAACCGACACTGGTACTTGCATGCCTGATTGCCGTTTCAAGACTTTATTTATATGTGCATTATCCTACAGATGTGCTTGGAGGAATTATCCTGGGAATCCTGTCCGGATATGCAGGGTACAGGATCATAGCTTATATCGCAAAACAGAAACAGAGGAAAAACCATGCAGAAGATCAGAGAATCAATTGATTTTTACGGACGGGTTCAGGGTGTTGGATTCCGCTATAAACTGGGATATCTGGCCCGGATATACAGTGTGACCGGATGGGCGAGAAATGAATATGACGGTTCCGTTTCGACAGAACTGCAGGGGCTTGAGGAAGATATTGACAAGATCATTCAGGCACTTTACAATGACCGTTATATAGAGATTGATAATATCAGAAGACGAAGGATCCCGTTTGCTGAGGATGAGCGAAGCTTTGGGATCCGTTATTGAAGGGAGATGTATAAATGGAAGAATTATATCAGGCAATTGAGGAAAAGATCAAGACATCAGGTTATCCGCGAGAAATTTCCGGAGAAGCAGTTTACGAGGACATCTGCGACCAGATCGATGGCAAGGAAAACGGTACTTATGTGTTACTTTCCAAGTTTGAGGATGATGTGATCTTTGAATATCATATCACAGTTATGGATCATGAATTTAATCTTGGAATCCTTACAATGAGACTTCCGGAAGGCGTTTACGCAGTAAACTTTGATGAAGACTAAAGAGACTGACTGGCAGAGGATTAAAAGGAGTACTTAAGAATGAATATCCATGATAAATATAAAGCATTACAGCAGAATCTGAAGGAAATGGGAAGTGTTGCAGTTGCTTTTTCAAGCGGTGTAGATTCTACTTTCCTTCTGAAAGCAGCACTGGAAGCTCTTGGAAGAGACAATGTGATCGCAGTCACCGCAAGTTCCTGTTCCTTCCCGGCGAGAGAACTGAAGGAAGCGAAGGAATTCTGTGAGAAAAACGGTGTCCGTCAGATCATCTGTAAATCTGAGGAACTGGATATCGACGGTTTCCGCCAGAATCCGAAGAACCGCTGCTATCTCTGTAAGCATGAACTCTTTGAGAAAATCTGGGAGATTGCCCGCCAAAATGGAATGAATGCAGTTGCCGAGGGTTCCAACATGGACGACAACGGTGATTACCGTCCGGGTCTGATCGCCGTCAGAGAACTTGGTGTCAGCAGCCCGCTTCGTCAGGCAGAACTTTACAAAGAAGAAATCCGTGAACTTTCCAGAGAAATGGGACTTCCTACCTGGGACAAACAGTCCTTTGCCTGCCTTTCCTCCCGTTTCGTTTACGGCGAGACCATCAGTGAGAAAAAACTCGGCATGGTAGATAAGGCAGAGCAGCTCCTCCTGGATATGGGATTCCATCAGGTGCGCGTCCGCATTCACGGAAACATTGCCAGAATCGAAGTCCTTCCGGATGAGATTACAAAGATTGTCGAGGAAGACAACAGAACCAAAATCGCAAACCAGCTCAAATCGTATGGTTTTGACTATGTAACCCTTGATCTTCTGGGCTACCGCACCGGAAGTATGAATGAAACACTGGATGAGAAAGAAAAGGAGATTAAATAAATGCTGAATCAGTTTTCCAGAACAGAACTGTTATTTGGTAAAGAAGCTATGGAGAAACTGGCAAACTCCAGGGTTGCCGTTTTTGGAATCGGCGGAGTCGGCGGTTATACCGTAGAGGCACTTGTGCGAAGTGGAATTGGCAAACTTGATCTGATCGACGATGACAAAGTCTGCCTTACTAATCTGAACCGTCAGATCATTGCAACCAGAAGCACCATTGGTAAATATAAAGTCGATGTCATGAGGGACCGCATCCTTGACATCAACCCAAAGGCAGAGATCAATGTCCACAAATGCTTCTATCTTCCGGAAACCAGGGACGAGTTTGATTTTTCCCAGTATGATTATGTTGTAGATGCAGTGGATACCGTGACTGCCAAGATCCAGCTCGTCATGGAAGCCAGAGAAGCCGGTGTTCCAATCATCAGCAGTATGGGAGCCGGAAACAAACTTGACCCGACGGCTTTTCAGGTAGCGGATATTTATAAGACATCTGTCTGCCCGCTTGCAAAAGTTATGCGCCGGGAACTCAAAAAACGTGGAATTAAGAAACTGAAAGTGGTATATTCACAGGAAACGCCAACCCGTCCGATCGAGGATATGGCCATCAGCTGTAGTACAAACTGTATCTGTCCTCCGGGCGCAGCACACAAATGTACAGAGCGCCGTGATATTCCAGGTTCCGCAGCCTTCGTTCCGTCCGTAGTCGGCCTGATCATTGCAGGAGAAGTAATTAAGGATCTGACCGGAAAGAGATAAATAGGATATGGTACAGATGCCGATTATAAGAATGATATATGAGAAATAAAATTGTGAAATAAATAACAAAAAAAGTCAAAAAACAGGTCCTTATCCTCAAAATCATAGGATAAGGACCTTGGCTTTTTTTGTATACAATTCGTAACTGTTCAGTACCCTCACAGTTACGAGTCAAAATGCATTCCAAATCACCTTCGGTGATGGCATTTTGCCTTGTATGTCTCGGGATTTTGGCAAAAAACATGCCAAAACGCCTCGCGGGATACTACCTTCTGAATAGTTACTACAATTCTTAATACTCGCCGACAACAGTTGCTTTGAGCAGGTTGGTATTACCGGAGCGTACAAGCGGAACACCAACAGTAAGAACAACAACATCGCCTTCTTTGACATAACCCTTTTCTTCAGCGGCTTCAGTAGCATGAAGAAGAAGGATTTCCATACTGTATTCTTCTTTCATATGAATTGGAGTAACACCCCATACAAGGTTCATCTGGCGATATGTACGTTCGTCAGGAGTACAGCCGATGATCGGACATCCCGGACGATATTTGGAAACCATACGAGCAGTATTACCGGAACGGGTAACTGCAATGATGGCCTTGGCATTCAGATCGATCGCTGTCATACAGGTTGCATGAGAAATTGCTGTGGTTACATTTGTAGCGTGCTCTTTGGTGCGAACACTGAACTGCTGATTAAAGTCAATATCAGCCTCCGTACGAACTGCGATCTTGACCATAGTCTTGAGTGCTTCTACAGGATATTTACCTGCAGCAGTCTCACCGGAAAGCATGATCGCACTTGTTCCCTGATAGATCGCATTGGCAACGTCGGTGGTCTCTGCACGTGTCGGACGCGGGTTTTTGATCATGGAATCCAGCATCTGAGTAGCTGTGATAACCTGTTTTCCCGCAGTGTATACTTTGGCAATGATATCCTTCTGGATAACCGGAACATCCTCAAGCGGGATCTCAACACCCATGTCACCACGGGCGATCATGATACCGTCAGCAGCTTCAATGATGCTGTCGATGTTGTCAACACCCTGCTGGTTCTCGATCTTGGCGATGATCTTGATCTCCTGTCCACCGTTTTTCTCAAGGATATCACGAATTTCCCTGACATCGGCTGCTGTTCTGGTGAAAGAAGCAGCGATGAAATCATAGCCTTCCTTGATACCAAAGAGGATATCATCATGATCCTTAGGGCTGATGAATGGCATGTTTACTTCTACGCCAGGAAGGTTGACACCTTTTTTGTTGCCGAGAACACCACCATTTATTACCTTACAGATAATGTCCTGACCTTTAATCTTCTTAACTTCAAGTCCAATCAGACCATCATCGATCAGAATGCTGTTGCCTGGTTTGACATCTTTATATAATTCCTTATAGGTAACGGAAACGATATTTTCATTTCCTACGATTTCCTCTGCGGTTAAGGTGAATTCCTGGCCTTCCTTCAGAGTGATCTTGCCATTTTCAAATTCGCGGATACGAATTTCAGGACCTTTTGTATCGAGAAGCGCAGCTACCGGTTTACCAAGACGTGTACGAATTTTTTTTAAGCTATCAATACGACCTTTTTGCTCATCGTGTAAACCATGGGAGAAGTTGAAACGTGCAACGTTCATTCCTTCTTTAACGAGTTTTTCCAGAACACCGTCCTTGTCAGTAGATGGACCAAGGGTACAGATAATTTTTGTTTTGCGCATAAATTTCCTCCTACTTTTCTTTACCTAAAAAATACACATCTATTCTAACACATTATTTTTAATGTACAAGTAAAGATTTTGATAAATCAAATGTTAAAATTATAACATTTTATTATCAAAAACTAAGTAAAAATCGGAAAAGCCTTATTTATCAAGGTTTGACCGCTTTATAAGTTACTGTTTTACTACTAATGTACTACTTTTGAAGAGCCTTGCCAAGTTTAAGAGATACTCTGTAATAGGGTATCTCTTTTTTTTACATGGTTAAATCATAATCTGTGATGGATGAACCTGTATCAATGATATTAAGTTCAGGAGAATTTGCATAACCCTGTTTTTTACGCTCTTCTCTTACACGTAACATTTCCAGATTCCAGCTGGAAAGATTGGCTTTACGTTCATTCTGAAATTTCTTATATAAACTTTCAACCAGCTTCCGAAGTGGTTTCTTTGTACGTTCACTTTCTTTGTCCAGAAATTCAAGAAATTTTGCATTCAGATTTTTCTCGTCATTAATAATCTGAGTACATACATCTGACATGCTATAAGCCTTTGCCATCATTTCAGCGGCTTCTTTTTTCAGCTGTTCCACACTTACGGTTTCATTGAGTATCATTTGCATTTGAGCCTGTACAGAGGCTTTCTGATTGTCCAATAAAGCCTGCTGGGTATCCAACTCTGCCCTGTCTTTTTCAAGCTGTGCCTGATTGCTTTTAGCGGCTTCCTGCATCTGTTTCATTGCCTGCTCTAACTTATCCATTTCTTCTTGTCTTAATTTCATATCTAATTCTCCAATCTGTAAGTTTAATATTTTTGTGCTGAGTTCTTTTAACTGGTCAGGTGTAAGCCCTTGCTGATGCCATACACCGTTAGAATCCTCATAGCCTGCCAAATGTTCCTCAAGCGGTTTATTTTCCAATTCAATATCATATCCCTTGTTTAAAAGAGCATTACGAAATTTACGGTGCATCCCTGCAAGTTCTTTAGGATTCTTGAAAAACTTAGTCTGAGAAAGAGTACATTTCGTTTCACCAGTTGATGTCTTGGATTCGTAACACGGTACAAAGCAAATATGTAAATGCACATTTGTCTCGTCCTTGTGAACGGAAAAACCTACGATATTTTCTTTACCGAACAATTCCTCTGTAATACTCATAACATCCCATATCCAAGTTTCCCTGTGTTGTTCAATCGTATCATTATCAAGCTGAATAACAAGAGGACGTACAATTACAGTATCATTCTTTCCTTTATCTGAGATTCTTGCTTTATGCTTTCGAGCATATTCGATACGCCGATTTACAGCATTAACCATATCTTTAGAAGTAGCTGTTTCCTGCCATACACCGTTGGAATCTTTGTAATAAGATTTGTTATCCAAGGTACAGGAAGAATCAATGTCAGGGTTGCTGTGATTGACCTCACAGCCGTTCTTTTTGTCTGTTCCGCGGTCAATGTGACGGATATAACCATCAATGCCGCCAAAACCCGTTTTATCTGTTTTTGTACTTGTGAATCTACCAGACTGATGTATTTTGACGCTGGCATCGAATGACAAATATCCCATACACAAATCCCTTTCGTTATTATAGTTGTTCTATATCATATATTTATTATATAATATTGTTAAATATTTGTCAATCTTTTTTACTGCATCTTTTCTCATGGATGTAGCAAAATACAGCGAACACTTCGTTTATTTTCGCTAATTTTGCAAGGGTGGTTGCACCCCTTGACCCTGCCTTGTAGTCACGAGAGAATCCCTTTTTGTGATTCTCTCTTTTGTCATTTTTTTTCTTACACGAAAGACCTGTCAAGTGTTGCCCTACGGCGTATCGCTACATACTTGCCACTTGACATCCACGGCTGATTTTTAGAACAACAAACAGCTTACGCTGTGCGGGAGCATCCGAAAAAAGGAGTGTTCATACAATGAAAAATGATGTAATTTTCAGAGCTTATGTTACAAATCTAGGAATGTATAATGAAGGGCGGCTTGTAGGTGAGTGGGTAGATTTTCCCATACAGCATGACGGTTTAACATTACAGGAATCTATTGAGAAAATCCTTTGTAGAATCGGCGTGGATGGAAAACAATATGAGGAATATTTCATTACAGATTATGATTCGGAAATCGCTGGTCTTACAGCAAATTTCGGAGAATATGAAAATCTTTTCCTGCTTCAAGCGTTGGCTTGCAAGATTTGTTTGCAGTACTGTGATCAGTACAGTTATAAAAATATGCTGGAATCCATGCTAGAGTATGGGGAACATACAGACAGTGTATTAGAACTAATAAATCTAATCTGCAATACAGAAAATTTTTATTTCCTGCCAGATGTTGCAAGTGATTATGACCTTGGGTATGAGTACGCCGAGAACAGCGGGATGTTTACAGAAGTGTATGCACAGATGGGGATGCTACGGAACCACATTGATTATGAGGGGTATGGTCGTGACATACGGCTTACAGAGGGAGGAATCCATACAAAGAATGGCTATATTTCTCTTACAGATGAGATTGTTATTTATTATGATTCTACAGAAGATTTTTCCGAACTGTATGAGTAAAACTACATGGAATTGCTTTGTCTGTTTGTCTGACCTTTTTTCTAAAAAATCAGATAAACAGACAGGCATTTCCCTTACCATTCTTCTGTAGGTCACTTCTTATTCTCCTTACGAAAATGTTCTGTAAGTTCGTAGAGAATCTTCATCTGCTCTGTATTAAGACCAGAGATATCCAGACTTCCGTTCTGCTTCAATCCGAGCAGATAATCAGTAGAAACATGGAACAGATTCGCAAGTTCTACTAAGTAATTTGTGGACGGACAGGAAAAGCCAAGTTCCCACGCATTGATACTACTGCGTGTAATGCCTAACTTTTTTGCCAAATCTGCCTGTGAAAGATTCTGGGATGTTCTCAACATTTTTATCCTATCAGCAATCATATAACACCAATCCTTTTTGTGTATGATGTTAGAATTTACAGAAAGATATTGCATTATCATAATGATGTTTATAATTGACATCTTTTAAAAGGATACGTATAATTATCATAAAAATAAACAAGGAGGGTTTCAGTATGAAACACAAGACAAAGTCATTATTGATAACTTTGTTGACAGCATTGATGATTATGACAATGTTGCCAACGACTGCTTTTGCGGCATCGAAAAAAGTGCCATCAAAAGTAAGCATCACTAAGGTTACTGCATCTACCAATGCAGTTACTGTCAAGTGGAAGAAAGCATCTAATGCTACATCGTACCGCATCTATTACAAGCAGTCTGGTGCCAAGAAATGGAAAACCGTTGCAAATGTAAGCGGTTCTAAGACCAGCTACACTCACAAGACCAGTAAAAACCTTCCGCTTGTAGGTGGAAAGAAATATGTCTATACAGTCCGTGCTTATAATAAATCCAGTAAAAAATGGGGAAGTTATGATACAAAAGGTAAAACCGTTACCATTCCTGCCGTTCCGAGTACAGTAAAGATGGGAACCGTTAAAGGCACTGCTTATAATAAAGTCAGCATCAGCTGGAATAAGGCAAGCAATGCTACTTCCTACAGAATTTATTATAAGAAATCTGGTGCAAAAAACTGGACTGCCGTTGCAGATGTAACAGGAACAAGCTATACACATACAAGTAGCAAAAAAGCCCCTCTTACAGCAGGTGGAAAATATGTCTATACAGTTCGTGCATATAACAAGACCAGTAAGAAATGGGGTGGTTACAATACAAAAGGTATCGCTGTAACTGTTCCGAAAAAGGCAACACCTACTCCGACTCCTGTAAGTGGTCCGATTAGCAAAATTACATTTCCAAAAGTTATAGAATTAAAAGCAAATGTCGGAGATACTTATCAGCTTGAACAGCCGGTCCTGACTCCGTCCAATCCAACAAACAAAACTCTTGTGTGGACTCCTGATACACCAGATGATGTTTTAGTAGATGAAAATGGTAAGATTACTATTTTAAATGTGGATGTAGATGCCAGTGTTACTGCACATTCCGCAGATGATTACAGAATTTGTGGAACCTGTGAAATCAGAATCCGGAGTGCCGTTCCGGTAACAAGTGTTTCTCTTAGCCAAACATCTATTAACATGGAAGTTGGACAGAGAGTAGATTTTACTTCCACAATTGCACCTGCAAATGCCAGCAATAAACGTCTTGCCTGGGGAGTATATGACGATTCAATAGCAGATGTATATCTCTCAAAACAATCATCAAGTTCTGACTGGTTTATTGTAGCAAGAAAACCCGGAACTGTAACCCTGCGTTTATACTCTCGTTATGATGAAACAATTTATGCAACCTGCACAGTTACAGTTACTGAAACATGTGAACATGAATTTGACGATGGAATTGTGCGGTATGAGCCGACCTGTACAGAAGAAGGGGCAAAAACAGTTACATGTAAAAAATGTGGATATATGAAACGAATAGACCTTCCAGCATTAGGTCATACATGGGAACATCACGATGCAACTGGTCACGAAGAACAGGTTCTTATTAAAGATGCCTACGATGAAGATGTTTATGAAGAACATGTAATTTGCAATACCTGCGGCAAAGATTTTGGCACGGGTACTGAGGCAGAACAGCTTGCCAGCAAACATGTTGCAAACTCAGATTGTCAAAATTATTCTGCTCAGAAAGTAAAAACAGGAACAATTCACCACGATGCAGAATATGAATCCAAATGGGTCGAAGATACACCAGCATATGATGTTTGTACGGTATGCGGAACTACTAAAGAATAACTTTAACGAATGTGTAACATGGAAATTGCAAGATCAGGCTTCGCCTGACCTTGCAATTTCTTTTTTCTTTTAACAATGTCTTTATACGCCCATACAGTTCGATAGGAGCTGACTCTTTGTTTTCTAAAATGTAACTATACGGGTACATATAGGCACAAATTATGTACTATAGAAATCTATTGTGTTGCAACACCTTTAAGCCATTTTAGATTAATAGATACAATAGTTACATTTTTTTCTGATTTTATAATTATGGTACAGACTGATGAAGTTATGCTAAATTTATATTTAAAGAAATTTTGTGACTTTTGTAACTATTGTAACTTTTTCTCTTTATTCCCTTATTTTACGGGCTTTTTTAATAGTACATTTTTATAACATTTCCTGATTTAACAATTACATTTTAAAAAGATTATTCCTATCTTCAACGCTTTTTCCTGTATCACGGCATACATCTTACCCCTGTATTTCTCCAATCTCAAATGTTGATAATATGTTCCAAAAAAATGTTTTTGAATTTTTTTCAAAAAATGTTTGACAAAGAAAAAAAGGGGTGCTATAATCCAAAACAAATCAATTTCACAGTGTAATGTTCGCAGAGCAAAGCAACACAAAGCTGTAAGTAAGAGGAATTGACTGCTGTATAGCAGCTTACAGGTGTTCGGAATGTTATCTTGATAATAGCAATTATGATGTATATTGTTATTTGTAAGCTCGTATATAAGAGCGGTGTTCAGCGATTATCCCATTTTCATCAAAACAAAATCGCAAAAATAATAAGGGACTTTGTAGAAAAGTCTGGTATTGTTTTTGTAAATGATTATTGGTGAACCATTGAGGGGATGTCGCTTTTTTTATTTCCTAAACAATCAGATATTTTCAAAGTCCCGGATTGATACAGACTGTATCTATACCGGGACTTTTTTTCTGCAAAGTCAGAAAGGAGCCCAAATGGGAAATCGAAAAAAACGTGAGGTACTTGAAACCGTTTTATATGGTGCATTAGAACCTGCCGGTATCTACTGTGAGAATCCAGACGGAAGTTGCGGTATTGATTTATCAGAGTTTGTTCCGTCAGATGTTATTACATATATTGAAATGTGCGAACAAGGCGAAAAAGAACATCTTTTCAATAACGGAACATCTCTGTATTACAACCTTGTATCATTACAAAGAATCTTTGAATCCTTTGTTTTCAATTCAAAAGTTGCAGAACTGACCGTAGCACAGAGCAATGCCTTGTATCTGCTTACAGGCTATAGAATCGTAAATCAAGCTGTAGCTAAAGATATTCGTAAGCGAATTGAAGAACAAGTCAAAGTATCAGAAACAGACATTCTGGCTTTAAATAAATATCTCACAAATAACAAATGATTGAATAACAGGCAGGAAAAACATCCCCTCTCCCGCCTGCTTAATGAAAGGAAATAAAATTATGACAAATATTAATAATGAGGACGCTATTATCAAGGAAAACAATCTGGAAGAAAACAACATTAATAATGAAACTGCTGAGGATGATTACGATAGAGTTTACGGTTGTGAAGTCGGAGTTCCAGAAGAAGTTGAACTTTCCGGGTATAACCCATACGATTATAAAATGGATATACAGTCCATGTTTGCAAGCGGAAATACAAACACCAAGGATGGAATCATTCTTTCTGTCACAGCAGATATCGTTATTCAGTATATAAAACAGCACGGAGCGTATGACCTTACAGATATCAGACGTGAGGGAGCATACATCAGTGACAGATGGCTGATGCTTGCCAACAGTAAAATTGAACAGTTGAATGGTGGAAGAACAGAAGCGACAAAACTTTCCTATTTCAGAGTCCTTCCTGCAATCGTTACTGCACATCTTCTCATTGCAACTGGAGATTTTCGTGCTTGTACAGATGTATATGGAAAAAAGAACGGTATCCTGATGCGTCAGCGTTCCGGGGAAGATATCGGCACATGGACATTACAAGGAGATGGGGATATGCTTGACAAGTTTATCAACTTGTTACATATGAATGCAAACAGAAGCTATCGTAACGAGGTAAAAAACAATATCCTTATTCAGCTGGAAGCCCTTGATAATCAAACCGACAATACACTTATCATGTTGGATGACGGTGTATATAATTGCAAAACAGGAGACTTTGTTTCCTATATGGATACTCTCTATGATTCACAGTATGGTCATATCGTATCACAGACAAAACTGTACGGGGTACGGTGGACAGATAAAACCTCTGCCGAACTTGAAAAAGACTGTACGATTTACAATCCAAATGACGGCACAACATGGTCACCAATACAGGGATTGATTGATTTGGTCGGTGACGGTCCAGCATTGCAGGCACTCCGTGAAATCATGCACTTTGCACTCCGACATATGTCAGGCGGTTTTTCATGGTGGTTCCTTAATACAAGCGGAAATGCCGCCGGAGGTGGTGGAAAATCAACGGTAATACAGATAATCAAGAATCTTGTGGGAGGGGAACGCAATGCCCTTTGTGTACCATATGACCATCTTGGAGACAGATTTGCATTGACAGGTTTGGAGAAGAAATACTGTATCGTAAGTGATGAAACAGAGGGGGCAAATAAAAAGCCAGCAGATACTTCGGTATACAAAGCTCTTTCATCAAACGGCACGGTTACGATTGATGTCAAGATGGAAAAAGCATACCAGATTAAATGGATAGGCATGATGATACAGGCTATCAACGGTTATCCACTCCTTTCAGATAATTCAGACAGTACCTATCGCAGATTCCTTGCTCTTTTATGGGAAAAGAAACTGACCCAGAACGGCAGAAAACGTGATTACATCCGTGATGATTATATCAACCGTCCAGAAGTTATCCAGTGCTATATGAAATGGGCATTAGAACTTGGCTGTCTTACCACTTATTCCGATGAAGTTCTTGACTTCTGTCTCCCAAATGTAGAACTGATGAAAAATGCCGTAAAATCAGTTTATGGATTCATGCCAGAGATGATGCGACGTATCGCAGATGAGAACTATTTCGCAGGAATGAACGAAGTCGGAAGAAATTTCCTGTACGCACTTTATCGTAAATGGGATGAGGAAGAAAATTGTGTCCGCAACCATATCAATCAAAAAAAGTTCTGGTTATCTGTATGTGAATGGGTACAGTCCCATCCGGAATGTGGCTGGGAAACAACAGACGGAATCACACATATCTATCCGAACACTCCTTTCCAGCAGGAATTGAAAGATTATGACCTTGGAAGTACATGGTGTGAATATACCCCATACAGAACTCCGAACGGTCATTTCCCATTCAAGACAACAAAGACAATCAGATGTGGATTGTTAAGAGTCAATAAACTTCCAAAGAATCAGTCAGGAGCTTCAAAGACAGATGATAAAGATGCAGGAGGAAATCAGAATGACAGATAAAGCAGTACCACTTTCTGAAAAGTTTCTCCTGAGCTTTGAGGAGGCAAGCCAGTATTTTGGAATTGGAATCAATAAACTCCGAAGAATGGCAGAAGATACCACAGATTGGTGGCTGTGGTCAGGACAAGTAAAAAAAATCAAGCGGGTGCAGTTTGAGAAGTATTTATTAGATGCTACATCAATCTGATGGAAATACGCCCTGCCGTATGCTATACTGCCAGTATGGCAGGGCTCTTTTCCTACTTGAAAGGAGAAAGACCACCATGGCAAAAGCACGAATGCGTACAGATAAGAAAGGCAGAATCCTTAATAAAGGTGAAAGTCAGCAAAAAAACGGACGATATGTATTCAAATATCAAGACCAGCCCGGTAAACCCAGATTCCTTTATTCATGGAAACTGGAAGAAAACGACAAACTTCCATCTGGTAAACGTCCATGTGTAGCTTTGCGGACACAGGAAAAAGAAATTCTACGAGACAGATTAGATGGTATAGATACTGTTGGTGGGAAAATAACAGTATGCCAACTATATGCACAACAGAATGCGTTGAAACCTAATGTAAAGAAGAATACTGTAAAGGGACGAGAAAATCTTATGAACATACTAAAAGATGATGTTCTTGGAAATATGACAGTAGACAGTGTAAAACCATTACACGCCAAAGCATGGGCTATCCGTATGTCAGAGAAATATTCTTATCATATAATCAATAATGCTAAACGAACATTAAAAGCCTGTTTCTATACAGCTATAGAGAATGATTTAGTCCGTAAGAATCCTTTTAACTGGAAACTTAGTGACGTTATTCCAAATGATACAGAAGCAAAAATAGTTCTGACAAAAGAACAGGAAAATGCTTTTTTGGAATTTGTAAAAGCAGATACCGTTTACCAAAAATATTACAATGCGATTGTAATACTGTTAAATACAGGTCTGCGTATCTCAGAATTATGTGGGCTTACAGTAAAAGATATTGATTTTGAAAATGGTTATATTGGTATAAATCATCAACTTTTACGTGACAGCGATGGTTATTATGTAGATACACTGAAAACAGAAAACAGCATCCGACAGATACCTATAATTCCTGTTGTAGACAGGGCTTTACGTAACCAGATACATACTCTTAAAGAAATTCCGGGAATGCAGATTGATGGATATTCAAACTTCTTGTTCCGTCAAAAAAATGCTTCTCCTATGTATGGAACTTGCTATACAGTTGCATTCGGTAATATTGTGAAAAAGTATAATAAACATTATACAGACAATACACTCCCTAAAATCACCCCTCATACTTGCAGACATACATTCTGTACAAATATGGCTAATAAAGGAATGCCAGTCAAGGTATTGCAGTATATCATGGGACATAAAAATGTGATGATGACCATGAACTACTATGCACATGGTTCACAGGAAAATGCAAAGACAGAAATGTTAAGATTAGCGGTATAAGCTAATATGAATTTACTACTTAATTTACTACTTTTGGGAGTGTAAAAACGTGAGAAAACGTAACAGTTTGTGAATGTGTATTACAGAACAAAACCCTCACAGCCTGCATAAAATAAGGGGTTGTGAGGGTTCGTGAAAAAAAGTGAGATATTGTAAAAACTTATTTGTATTTTTTAATAAAATCAAACGTTGTTAAAACCTGGTATGACGGTTGATATACTTTGCTTTGTACTTGGAGTAAACAATTGTCTGATCCTTGTAGAGACCATAATATCCGGAGACGGCATAACTGATGGAAACCGCGATCAGGTAATAAGAAACTCCGCGGAAACCAAACAGCTCAAAGGCAATCAGGATAGAAGTGATCGGACAGTTGGTGACGCCGCAGAAAAGTGCTGCCATGCCCGCAGCCGCACACAGAGAAGGTGAGATTCCAAAAAGATGTCCCATCAGGCAGCCAAAGGTGGCTCCGATACAGAAGGACGGGACAATCTCACCGCCGCGGAATCCGGCCTTCATGGTCAGAGCAGTGAGAAGCATTTTCCATAAGAAATCCAGAGGCCGGACCTGTCCTTCCTCTACTGCAAGCTCAATGAGGTTATTTCCGGCACCCATATAATCCGCTGTACGGAGAAGGAGAGTGATGGCAATAATGATCGCACTTGCCGCCAGAATCCGTATGTATGGGTTTTTGAAATATCTGGAATAAAGAGCACCGACTGCACGAAGCAGCATACAGAAAAGAATACTGATCGCGGCACAGGCAACAGCAACAACGACCATTTTGATTCCCGTGATAACAGACAGATCCGGGATATTTACGACATGAAAAGATTCCGGATTGATGTCAAAGCCGGCAGCGAACTTTGCTGCGATCAGGGATGAGATCACACAGGGAAGCAGAGCAGCATAGTACATGACACCGACACTGATGACTTCCATGGAAAAAACAGCCGCTGCCATAGGTGTGCCGAACACAGCGGCGAAGGCCGCACTCATACCGCACATGACCATAACATGACAGTCTTCTTCATCGAGACGGAACCAGCTACCGAGCTGATTTCCGATACTTCCGCCAAGCTGGATCGCAGCACCCTCGCGACCGGCAGATCCGCCGGCAAAATGCGTGAGGATCGTGGAGACAAAAATCAGAGGTGCCGAGCGGAAAGGTACATCATCCTGTGAGCGGATGGTAGACAGAACCTGGTTGGTGCCTCCATCCTCGCGGCCAAACTTCTGATAGAGAAATACAATTATAAGACCTGATACCGGAAGCAGGAGAAACACCCAGGTATTCTGTGTACGGTAAGTGGTGACAAATTTCAGTGCACGGGCAAAAAGGCTGCTGATAAATCCGACCATCAGTCCGGTTAATATTGCCAGAACCAGCCATTTGATGAGATTTGTCATATCATACCGAATGTGACCGACATAATATTCCAGATTTCGAGTTTCTTCTGGATTATTCTTATCCTGCGTGCTGTTCATAGTTAATCCCCCGTAAAAATGATTTGGTAACTATTCAGAAGGTAGTATCCCGCGAGGTGTTTTGGCATGTTTTTTGCCAAAATCCCGAGACATACAAGGCAAAATGCCATCACCGAAGGTGATTTGGAATGCATTTTGACTCGTAACTGTGAGGCTACTGAACAGTTACATGATTTATAAGAAATACACTGGCAGATGTTTCTAACGATTCAGGTACTTCATGCAATAATTAAAAATTCTCAGATAGGTCTGATCTGAATAATGTAAGCCATCATGGATTCCGGCATTGTGTCTGTTACTGCTCCATCCATATTTCTGAAGTCTTGTACAGGTATTGATATATGTAAAAGAACGGTTCTTTCCGGAACAAAGTTTTTGGTAGATCACTTTATTGAAAGCAGATACCTGAGCTTCCGTCCGAGGTCTGGCCTCACTGTCTGCTATCATTGCACTGTTTACAGGATTCACGGAAAGATAGTACATCCTGCAGTTATATCTTTTCAGAGCGGCAGATACTTTCCTCATATATGTTACGTAGGCTTTGCTGTTGTTCAGGTCATTTACACCAAGGTTGATGATCACGGCCTTTCTTTCTGAACGTGGACGCTTTGAGACAGAACGAATAAGACTGGGGTATCCCTCGCATTTAAACCAGGCTAAGCCTTGTCCTCCCCGTGCGATAAAGGTTACATTAGAAGGTATGGAAGAACCTAATGCACGCTTTGTATCAACAGTCCGGGAGTCTCCAACCATATAAACTCTGTCAAATTTTGTCGGTCTGGTGATAACAGATGGTGCACGATCCATGGATGCTTTAAACAATACCATATAATATCTGCCGTTTTTGGAAGGAATGCGAGCGCCTGCCTTATAGTCAGATGCGGAAAGCGTATGTTTTCCACGTGTCCTTGACCAGCCAAGAACCATATTGCTGGACTTTGAATCGACTGCCGGGAAGACTGCACGGCCATTGGTGTTTTTGATGGTTTTCCAGTAACTTCCGTCACATTTATATAATTTCACATTGGAAGTATGGCGGGATTTCTGCACTACGGCAGAGGATCTGGATTCTTTTGAAAGGCCGCATGTTATGGAGCCATCCGCGGCTGCCATAACAGTCTGTGAACATCCGAAGAGACAGACGGTTATCAGCATCATCAAAAGACAGACATATTTGTAGTTGATCTTTTGTTTCATAAAGCACTCTCCTGTTTGATTAAAAATGAAATCCGGACATACAACAAACGGCCCCGTGAATATTCTTCGGAACCGTCTGTTGATGAAACTACTTATAGTAATTGTGTGGGATTTAGTCCTGAGTAATGCCGGTTACTTCATATCCGGCATCTTTAATTGTCTGACGTACCTTCTCCTCGTCAACCTTCTCCGGTGCCGTGAAAACAGTAGTCTTGTTCTCATGAGAAGATACAACATCCTCAACACCGAAGGCCTTTTTAACTGCCTCATTAACATGTGCTTCGCAGTGTGGGCACATCATTCCCTCAACATTTACGGTAACTTTTATCATAGTTTTTTGCTCCTTTTCTTTTATATTATAATCATTTTTTATTTTAATGGAAGTAGCCTGACCGATTTTTTTATCTTTTTTTGTGTCATGAATCTTAAACAGATTCAGACGAAGGGCATTGGTGACAACGCAGAAACTGGAAAGACTCATCGCAGCGGCTCCGAACATCGGGTTCAGAGTCCAGCCGAAGACCGGGATCCATACACCGGCTGCCAGCGGAATACCGATAATATTATAGAAAAATGCCCAGAAGAGATTCTCGTGGATATTTCTAAGCGTTGCACGACTGAGGCGTACAGCAGCAGGTACATCACTTAAACGACTCTTCATCAGAACAATATCAGCGGCATCGATCGCGATATCTGTTCCGGCACCGATCGCGATACCGATATCTGCGCGGGTAAGTGCAGGGGCATCGTTGATACCGTCACCGACCATGGCAACCCGGCCCTGCTCTTTGAGGGAGCGGATCACGCTTTCCTTGCCATCAGGGAGAACTCCTGCGATAACGTCATCCACGCCAGCCTGTTTACCGATTGCTCTTGCGGTCCGCTCATTGTCACCGGTCAGCATGACAACGCGGATTCCCATATTCTGAAGCTCTCGGATTGCCTGCGGGCTGTCTTCTTTGATAACGTCTGCAACAGCGATGATTCCCACAAGCTTTTGATTTCGGGCAAAAATGAGAGGTGTTTTGCCTTCCATGGCAAGCTTTTCGGATTTCTGTAAAAGGGCGGCAGGAACAGTTACCTGACTGCTTACGAACTTCATACTTCCACCGATCAGAGTTTCATTATTCAGCACGGCACAAAGACCATTTCCCGGAAGTGCATGGAAATCAGAGACCTCCGGCGCTGTCAGCTGACGTTCTGCGGCATATTTCAGAACTGCTCCGGCAAGCGGATGTTCACTTTTTTTCTCCAGGGCAAGTGCCAGGGAGAGAAGCTCCTGTTCAGAAATATCATCTGCCGGAAGCAGATCCGTCACCTCAGGCTGTCCGCTGGTGATCGTACCGGTCTTGTCCAGGGCAACAATCTGGACCTTGCCTGCTTCCTCAAGCGAGACAGCAGTTTTGAACAGGATACCGTTTCGGGCTCCCATTCCGTTGCCGACCATGATCGCTACCGGAGTGGCAAGTCCAAGTGCGCATGGACAACTGATAACAAGAACAGAAATTCCACGGGCAAGTGAATATCCAAATTCATGTCCGGTCAGAAGCCAGATGAGAGTGGTGATGATTGCAATCGTAATGACGGTCGGTACAAAGACACCGGAAACACGGTCTGCGATCTTGGCGATTGGAGCCTTGGTGGCAGCCGCATCGCTTACCATTTTGATGATCTGGGAGAGGGTGGTATCCTCGCCTACACGCGTTGCCTCACATTTGATAAAACCAGACTGATTGACGGTAGCAGCAGAAACAAGATCACCGGCAGATTTGTCAATCGGAATGCTCTCACCGGTAAGGGAAGATTCATTGACCGCACTGTCTCCTTCAACGATCACACCGTCGACCGGGATGCTTTCTCCGGGACGTACCACAAAGAGGTCTCCCTTGTGTACCTGCTCGATCGGGACGGTGGTCTCCTGACCATTTCGAAGAACGACGGCAGTTTTGGGGGCAAGCTTCATGAGACTCTTAAGTGCATCGGTGGTTCTGCCCTTGGAACGTGCTTCAAGCATTTTGCCGACAGTGATGAGGGTCAGGATCATGGCTGCAGATTCAAAGTAAAATTCCATCATATAATTCATGACAGCTGCAGAATCACCGTCCACCTGTGCTCTTGTCATGGCAAAGAGTGCATAGACACTCCATACAAAGGATGCCATAGAGCCGAGTGCGACCAGCGTGTCCATATTCGGGGCACGGTGCCACAGACTCTTAAATCCGCTGATAAAAAATTTCTGGTTGATGACCATGATGATCCCGGCAAGCAGCATCTGGACAAGTCCCATGGCGATATGGTTGTCATTGAACCATGCAGGGAGCGGCCAGCCCCACATCATATGTCCCATGGAAAAGTACATCAGTACCAGCAGAAATCCGACGGAAGCGATCAGGCGGCGCTTGAGGACCGGTGTCTCGTGATCCGCAAGAGCCTCCTCTGCCTCAGACATGGAAACCTGTTCTTTGCCGGCTCCCTTAAGAGATGCACCGTAGCCGGCCTGTTCTACCGCCTGGATAATGTCATGGGAGGAGGCATTTCCCTCAACTCCCATAGAGTTTGTCAGAAGACTGACGGAGCAGGATGTGACTCCAGGCACCCTGGATACAGCCTTCTCCACCCGGGAACTGCAGGCAGCACAGCTCATCCCGGTGACGTTGTATTGTTCCATTATAAATTCCTCCTTTGAAACCTGGATATTATGTAACTATTCAGAAGGTAGTATCCCGCGAGGTGTTTTGGCATGTTTTTTGCCAAAATCCCGAGACATACAAGGCAAAATGCCATCACCGAAGGTGATTTGGAATGCATTTTGACTCGTAACTGTGAGGGTACTGAACAGTTACGATATTATTTCATAAGTTTCTGAAGCGTACAGACCAGTTCGTCGATGGTTTCGTCCTTACCGGCACGAATGTCACGTGCCACGCAGGTGCGGATATGGTTCGCCAGAAGTTCCTTATTAAAAGAATTGACAGCGGCATTGACGGCAGCAGACTGGATCAGAATGTCATTGCAGTAGGCATCGTTCTCCAACATTCCTATAATTCCCCGGATCTGCCCTTCAATGCGCTTCAGGCGATTAATAAGCTTCTTACGCTCCGCCTCCGAACGATCGGTATGTTTCGTACAGCAGCAGGAACAGACAGGAGTTTCCAAAGTATTATTATCAGAATGGTTCATAAGCAAAAGTCCTCCTCTAAATACCCATTGGGGGTATACTGAATATAACTAAAATATATACCCCATGAGGGTATTTGTCAAGGGCAATTATGGATAAAGAGAATATAAAAAAACACCGGTATTTATTTTCAAATACCGATGCTCTTTTTGCTGATAAGGAAGGAGATCCCGGCAGTCAGTGCTTCTGCGATCCAGAAGGCATGCCATACACCGACAGCACCAAAAATGCGGCAGAGGATAAAGGCAGCCGGAAGAATCAGAAGCAGATATCTGCAGAGAGAAACAACGAGGGAAGCTGTTCCCTTTCCCAGCCCCTCCAGTGCACCACAGGCTGTGACGGATACAGAGGAAACCAGAAAACCTGCACAGATGATCCGAAGAGCTGTTTTTCCTGCCTGGATCGTGGATGGATTTGTGGTAAACATCCCCATGAGCTGTCCCGGAACAGTCAGGCAGATGATGGTTCCGATCAGCATGATCACACCACTCATACAGAGTGTGACGTAGTAGATCTTTTTTACACGTTTATGTTCTCCGGCTCCATAGTTATATCCGATCACAGGACGCATTCCCTGTACGATCCCACTTGCCGGAAGATACAGGAAGGTCTGCAGTTTGTAGTAGATTCCGAGAATCACAACATAGATCGGAGAACAGGAAGCAAGAAGCCCGTTCAGAGCAGAAACCAGGACAGATGGAAGTGCGAGATTCAGGGCACCGGGGATACCGACAGAGTATAATTTTACTGCAAGAGCTCTGTCCGGATGCAGATATTTCCGGCTTATGGTGATCTGCAGGGGCCGTATTTTGTAGACAATCAGATAGAAAAGGAGGTTGAATACCTGACCGAGACCGGTAGCTATGGCAGCACCTTCAATTCCAAGTGCCGGGAAGGGACCGATGCCAAAGATCAGCAGTGGATCGAGAATGATATTGGAAACACAGCCGACCATAAGTCCTGCCATAGTGACCTTCATTTTGCCGACACCCTGGAAGATCTTTTCATAGGCAAGGTTGATGGTGTTTACGGTTGCAAACAGAAATACAATTGTAGAATAATGGATCCCAAGGCTGATGACATCCGTATCAGAGGTAAATAAGGCGAGAAATCCGGGCATGATAAGGATGCAGCCGACAGTCAGGATCATACCGTGCAGAGCTGCCAGGATAAGACCGTGAGTGGCAGCCTTGCCGGCGGTTTCTCTGTTTCCGGCACCGAGACAGATCGCGATCAGGGAGCTGATACCGATTCCAAAGCCAATGGCAATGGCGTTTGCAAAGTTCTGTACAGGAAATACAAGCGAGAGAGCTGTCATTGCATCTTCACTGATCTTAGCCACAAAAAAACTGTCTACGATATTATAAAGTGAATTCACAAGCATGGAAATAACCATGGGCAGAGCCATAGACAGAATCAGTGGAAAGACAGGTCGTTCTTTCATAAATGTGTCATTCATAATAAAGTTCTCCTTTTATAAATTTGGAATATAAAAAACGCCACACAATTACCAGGAATGGTAATTGTGTGGCGAAAAATGGCCTTGACCAGAAAAATCCACACCATGTTTTGGATGAAAGGATTGTAGCATAAAAAGCCGAAAAACGTCAATAGCTGATTTTGTCCTGTCGGATTTTGTATTACTGCGAATAGACAATTTTGTATATAACTGTAAACATACATGAGCACTTCTTGCGGCCGGCACTCTGATATGCTACACTCAAAAAGTACCCAAAAGAATCGCAGGAAAAGTGATATTATTTATAAGGAAAAAGGACTTAGAGGAGAAAAAATATGAAAACACTGCTGACACTGCAGCTTACGATATTTATTCTGGTGGCTGTAGGATTTTTAATAAAAAAGATACATATCATCGGTCCTCAGGGACAGAAGAATATTAATGATCTGGTTATTTATCTGATCCTGCCATGTAACATCCTTCATGCATTCACCCAGAGCGCGGCAGATGAAGATTTCAGCAATTATCTGGCAATCCTGTTTATCTCAATCGGTATTCAAATATTCTGCGTCATTTATGGAAAAGTCATGTTTCGCAGGGAATCCGAAGATCGACGGAAATGCCTGCAGTATGGAACTATCTGCTCAAATGCAGGATTTCTTGGAAATCCGATCGCAGAAGGTGTTTATGGGATGGAAGGTCTTATTCTTGCCAGTGTATATCTGATTCCTCAGAGAATTATGATGTGGTCCTCCGGCCTGGCTGTTTTCTCCGGAAGCAGTGACAAGATGAAAACGGTGAAAAAAGTTGTCACACATCCATGTATTCTGGCATGTGTACTTGGGATACTTCTTATGATCACAGGACTTCCGATTCCACCAGGACTTGATGGTGCAGTGACAGCAGTCGGAAACTGTAATACGGCGATGTCGATGATGGTCATTGGAATGATCCTTGCAGATATCAATTTCAAAGATTTCTGGGATTGGACAGTAGTGAAATACACAATTCACAGACTTGTCATCATTCCGGCAGTCGTCTATATTGTCTGCAGCTTTTTTCCTATCAGCAAAAATGTTCTGGGACTGTGTGTGCTTCTTGCAGCGATGCCAGCAGGTGCAACTACCAGTATCCTGGCAGAAAAATATCAGGTGGATTCTCCGTTTGCTACAAAACTGGTGATCTTTTCCACGCTGCTGTCACTTCCGACTATCTGCCTGTGGAGTATTTTTCTTCAGTAAATAAACAGAATTCGTCAAAAAATCCCCCCCACCGGCTTGTGGAGAGGGATTTTTTTTTATATACTTTAAAATATTTATGTTGGGGGAGTCTGCTTTTTACCCCTGACAGTATCAATCATATGGAGAAGAGACATATTATGAACGATCTTAAAAATGAAATCCATGACTATTGGACGAACCGTGCCAGAGGTTACTCAGAATATAATCAGCAGGAGATGGCAGATGCCAGGCGGACCATGTGGAGAGATAAACTTCTTTCCTTATTAAAAGAGGAATTTCCACAGCAAAAACCAGAAGAGATAAAAATCCTCGATGTTGGGACCGGACCGGGATTTTTTGCGATACTTCTCGCAGAGGCCGGATATCAGGTGACAGCGATCGATTATACAGAAGAAATGCTGAAAGAAGCACAGCAGAATGCCGGTGGAATGGCGAAGTGTATTGTGTGGAAAACCGGAGATGCACAGGCTCTCGATGTGGAAAACAACAGTTTCGATGTGATCGTGACCCGGAATGTGACCTGGAATCTTCCAAGACCGGATCTCGCATACAGAGAATGGCTCCGCGTGCTCAAGCCGGGTGGTGTACTTTATAACTTTGATGCAGACTGGTACGGACACTTATATAATGAAGAGAAACGAAACAGCTACGAGAAAGACCGGCAGCAGACAGAGGAACAGCAGGTAGAGGATTATTACCGAGGAACCGATATCGAGAAGATGGAAGAAATTGCCCGACAGGTTCCGTTAAGTCGTCTGGAACGTCCGAAATGGGATCTGGAAACCATGACAAAAACCGGATTTCTGGATGTATCCTGTGATGAGGCGGTCTGGAAAGAGGTCTGGACAGAAGAAGAGATCATCAACAACAGTACTTCTCCGATTTTTCTGCTGACTGGAAGAAAGAGAGCTGCTTTTCATCTCAAAAACATAACCGTAGAACCGGGACAGAAATGGAACGGGGAACTGGAGCTTGCAGATGGAGAGATCAGACTTCCGGCAACGGTCCTGCATGGACATGCCGAGGGAAAGACCATGCTTATCACTGCCGGAGTACATGCCGGAGAGTATGTGGGAATCCAGGCAGCAATCGAATTGTCCCAGAAGCTTAAGATCGAAAAGGTGACCGGCACGATCATCATCGTAAAGGTTATGAACCGTCCGGCGTTTGAACACCGTAACGGAAGTATGGGACTGACTGACGGAAGAAACCTCAACCGTGAATTTCCGGGAAATCCAGAAGGAACAGAGATGGAGCGGCTTGCCTGGGCAGTATCTCAGGAACTGCAGCCAGTAGCAGATTATTATATCGATCTTCACAGCGGAGACGATTATGAGAAGCTGACACCGTATGTTTATTATGCCGGGGCAGCTCCAGAGGAAACTGTAAAAATATCCAGAAAAATGGCAGAACAGGTTGATGTTCCATACATGGTAAGATCCAATGTGGCCTCCGGTGGTTCTTATAACTATGCAGCTTCGCGGGGAATCCCAAGCATTCTGATCGAGCGCGGCGGGATGGGTGACTGGAACTATGAGGAAGTCCGCTCTACCAGAAGAGATGTCCGGAATATCCTGTGCCATATGGGACTCTACCAGGGAATCAAAGATTTCAGAACCTATTATCCTCTGGATGTGGCAGATGTCCGCTACCAGGATGCAGAGGAAGATGGCCTCTGGTATCCGTTCAAAAAAGTCGGCGATATGATCCAGGAGGGAGATATCCTCGGAGAAGTTCGTGACTATGAAGGCAAAGTAAAGGAAGTCAGCATCGCAGAGTTCGACGGTGTTCTTCTCTATCAGACAGGAACCTTACAGGTTCTCGGAAACGGTCCTATGGTCACTTATGGAAGAATCGTCAGTCCTTATGACGAGCGCAAAGAGCGGATCGTGAATTACTGGGAAAAACGAAGTGACAGCTTTCTGGAGCAGAGAAGACAGGAACTCCACAGTGAAATGGCAGAGCGATGGATGAAGGAAATTCGTACACAGATGCCAGAAGGTGAGAACCTTCGAATTCTTGATGTGGGATGCGGGGCAGGATTTTTCTCCATCCTTCTGGCGAAGGCCGGACATCAGGTGACAGGAATCGACCTGACACCGGATATGATCAAAAATGCCCGTATTCTTGCAAAGGAGGAGAATGCAGACTGTGAATTCCTTGTCATGGATGCAGAAAATCCGGAGTTCCCGGACGGAAGCTTTGACATGATCATCTCCCGGAACCTGACCTGGACACTGCCGCATGTGCGTCATGCTTATGGGGAATGGATCCGTGTACTCAAAAAGGACGGTGTACTGCTGAACTTTGATGCGAACTACGGAATCACAGATTTCTCAAATGTAGAGGATCTGCCGGAAAACCATGCCCACAATATGCTTGGTGACGATATGATGCGTGAGTGCGAGGAACTTAAGCGTCAGCTTCCAATCAGTTCCTACAGCCGCCCGGCCTGGGATCTGGAAACACTGGGAGCCATGGAACTGAAAGAATTCCGGGTGGATCTGGGAATCAGCAGCAGGATCTATCTGGAAAAAGATGCCTTCTACAATCCGACTCCTCTGTTTATGCTGCGTACCATCAAATAACTGGATCAAAACCATACAAAACAGCAGGTATACTGCTGAAAACAGAATCAGATGCGGAGAATTACATGGATTTAAAACAATTACAATATTTTGTGGCATGTGCACAGACAGGATCATTCAGCGATGCAGCGAAGCTCCTCTACTCTACACAGCCAAGTGTGAGCAAGGTGATCAAGGCACTGGAAGATGCCCTGGGAATCCAGCTTTTTGAACGGCTTCCAAGAGGAATCCGCCTGACTGTGCAGGGAAAGAAGGTCTATCATTATGCCTGCAAGATCATAAACGAGATGGACGTACTGGAAAACATGGCTGCCAGAGGAATGACCAGGTGGATTCGTATTTCGATGAATCCCAGTTCCTGGCTTGCAAATCAGTTTGTGGATTTTTATAACCAGACCTATGAAAAAAACTATCACTTTCAGGTGACCACAGCAGGCGTGCGAAGCGTTATGGAGCGTGTGCGGGATTATCTGGATGATATCGGCTTTGTCTATATATTCAGTCAGCAGAAAGAAAACTTCCTGCATGAACTGGCCAAAAACAAAATGCAGTTTGTTCCCATGTATGAGACAGAGGTGATCCTTTATCCCGGACAGAAGACGGAGCTTTATGCTTCGGAAAAAGAGAGTGTAGAGCCGGAAGATCTGAAGGGGCTTCGCTTCATACAGAATTATCAGGATGAGTTTTTTGATATCGGTGCCGCCGGGGAAGACGGGTTTCAGTGGCGTGATCTTGACATCTCCGTACTGACCAACAGCGATTATATTATGGAAAAAATGCTGAAGAACAGTCGTGCCTCCAATGTGAGCGGCAGTTATCTCTCCGAAAATAAAAAAGGAACGACACCGGGAATCCCACTCCATATGGGAGACAGCAGGGTGATTTTTGGCCATATATTGCACAGAGGTGAGAAAATCGATGAGAGCGTACAGGAATTCCTTGATTTTCTCATGGAACGCCTTCCCAAAAGTTAAAAGCGACATATTCCAAAACAGACAAAAGATATTCAAATAACGAATAGCACATAACCCCTCCAGGGGGTTGTGTGTTTTTTTTGCGTTTGCTAGTCTTTATGTAACGAATTGAATTACTATGCGGATACAAAAAGGAGATTCATGTTTAAGTATATTTTAAAAAGACTTCTTCAACTGATTCCGATTTTAATCGGAATCACTTTTTTGTCCTTTGCCATGATGCGTCTGGCAGGCGGCGATGCAGTTACCTATATGTATGAGAATGCGGGCTCGGCAGTGTCTCAGGAAGTCATTGATGAAACGAGAAAAGAGTATGGGCTGGATCAGCCGTTCCTCGTTCAGTATGCGAAGTGGTTTGCAGGAATGGCGACAGGAGACATGGGCAAGAGCTATGTGTCCAAGAGAGATGTCTATGAGACCTTTATAGAAAAACTCCCGGCAACGATATTGCTGACCGTATCCTCCGTGCTGCTGACGATGCTTGTTGCAATCCCGCTCGGCATCCTTTCGGCAGTAAAGCACAATAAATGGAGTGACTACCTGATACGATTCTTAAGTTTTATCGGAAATTCCATGCCGAACTTTTTTGCGGCACTGGTACTGATGTACTTCTTTTCCATCAAACTTGGATGGTTTCCGGTCATTACCAATGATAATGTGGCCTTAAGTCTTGTCATGCCGACGCTGACCCTTGCAATATCCATGGCATCCAAGTATACCCGTCAGGTGAGGGCGACGATACTGGAAGAACTGAATAAGGATTATGTAGCCGGGGCAAGAGCAAGAGGCGTAAGAGGAAGCGTGATCATATGGAAGAATGTTATGAAATCTTCCATGCTTACGATCATCACACTGCTGGCATTATCCATAGGAAACCTTCTGGGAGGAACCACGATCGTCGAAACTATTTTTATGTGGGACGGTGTTGGCAAAATGGCAGTAGATGCCATCACAATGAGAGATTATCCTATCATTCAGGCGTATGTGGCATGGATGGCGATCATTTATGTGGTGGTAAATCTGATCACAGATATCATTTATCATTATCTGGATCCTCAGGTAAGATTAGGAGGTGACAGAGCATGAGTGATATAAACCAAAATGTGACAGTCCGCAAACAGAAGATCAGGAAAAATCATGTCAGGGCAAAGCTGATATTTTTCACAATACTGGTTCTGATCCTGCTTGTCGTCGCGGCTTTTGCACGAAAGCTTTGTCCGTACGATCCGGATATCCAGGATCTTCTTATGGCACAGAAGCCGCCGAGTGCGGAGCATATCATGGGAACGGACCGTTATGGAAGAGATATGTTCTCACGTGTCCTGTCAGGAAGCACGACCAGTATTTATGCGACATTGCTCCTGGTAGCGATCGTTACCGTAGTTGGAACCACAATTGGTATTATCTGTGGCTGGTGCGGAGGAATCGCGGATACGATTCTGATGCGAATATCGGATCTCTTCCTGGCATTTCCAAGCCTCGTTTTTGCACTGGCAGTAGCAGGCGTGCTTGGCGGGGGAATCCAGAATGCGATCATAGCTCTTGCGGTGATCGGATGGCCGAAGTTTGCCAGACTTGCCAGAGGCCTGACGCTTGTCCAGAAAGATTCTCCGTATCTGATGGCAGTAAGATTATCAGGGAGCAGTACGTTCAAGATTATGTTCAAGCATATTTTGCCGAACATTGCAGGTCCCATACTGGTGACCTCTGTTCTTGATATCGGAACCATGATGATGGAGCTTGCAGGACTTTCCTTCCTCGGACTTGGTGTACAGCCGCCAATGGCAGAGTGGGGAAGCATGATCAATGATGGAAGAAGTATGCTTCAGATTTCACCATGGATGGTGCTTGCACCGGGACTTGCCATATTTATAACCGTTATAGTTTTTAATCTTTTCGGAGATACCTTAAGGGATTATATGGATCCGAAAGAAAGAGCCAGAAAATAATGTTAAGAAAGGACACCTATATTATGAAGAAAAAATTAATCGCAGCGATTCTTACAGGGGCAATGCTTGCAGCAGGAATGTCCGCAACTGTATGGGCTGATGGAGAGAAATCTTTTGTGTATGGAACAACCGGATACAGTGAAGAGATGGGAGATGCAGGACTGAACCCACACGACAACTATTCAGGATGGAGTACCCTCCGCTATGGTGTCGGTGAAACTCTCTTCAAATACAATGACAACATGGAAGTAGAACCATGGCTGGCAACAGACTATGAGTTTGTGGATGACACAACCGTAAAGATCACACTTCGTGACGGCGTGAAGTTTTCCAGTGGACGTACCATGGATGCAGAGGCAGTCAAAGAATGTCTGGAAGATCTGATCGCAGTTCATGACCGTGCACCATATGATCTCAAGATCGATCATATGGAGGCAGATGGTCTGACTCTTACCATTTATACCACAGAGCCGTGTCCGGCGATCATCAACTATCTTGGTGATCCATACGGAGCAATCATCGATATGGAATATGGAATCCAGGGAGAAGGAGGCTCTGCCAATGTAGCCGGAACGGGTCCATATATCGCAGAAAATGTTACACCGACACAGATCGACCTGGTCAAAAATGAAAACTACTGGGGTGGTGAAGTAAAGGTAGATAAAGTTACAGTGAAATCCTTCTCAGACGGAAGTGCACTGACAGCAGCACTGCAGACCGGAGATATCCAGGGTACTTATGGACTGCAGTATGATAACTATCCTCTGTTTGAAAACAATGCAGACTATACCATTAACTCCTGTGCGACCAGCCGCTGCTTCTTCGGACAGTTCAATATGGATTCAGAGATCATGCAGGATCAGAACGTCCGTAAAGCGGTTGAGATGGGAATCGACAAAGACGGATTCTGTTCTGTGATCATGCAGGGACGCGGGGTTCCGGCCAAAGCAGCCTTCCCGAGTAGCTTCTCCTATGGAAATGATGCAGTAGAAACTGTTTCCTATGATCCGGACGGAGCAAAGAAGCTTCTTGAAGAGTCCGGATGGACAGATACAGATGGTGATGGATACGTGGATAAAGATGGACAGAAGTTAAGTATTAACTGGCTGACATATCCGACCCGTCTGGAGCAGCCGAAACTTGCAGAGTATGCACAGGCTACACTGAAGGATATCGGTATTGATGTGCAGGTAAACAATACTTCAGATCACAGAACCTTTGCAGAAAACGGAGAGTTTGATGTTTACGTAAGTTCCACGACGACTGCACCGACAGGTGATCCGGAATATTTCTTCACAAGTACAGTAGTAGGCTCCAAGAACTATGGAAATTATCAGAACGAAGAAGTTACCAAACTGACAGAACAGCTTCATCAGACCTTTGACAAGGATGAGAGAGGCAAGCTTGCGACAGAGCTTCAGCAGGATATTCTGGATGATGATGCATTCTTCTTTGTATCACATCTGAACATGGGAATCGTGACAAAGTCAAACGTGACAGGAATGGCGGCACATCCATGTGATTACTATGAGATCACAGCAGATCTGGATGTAGAGTAAGACCCGGGGAGAACAGATTATGAATTCTTTGCTTCGTGTAGAGCATGTGACAATTTCCTACAATGGAAAACCAGTGGTCCAGGATGTAAGCTTTGAACTGAGACAGGGAGAGATCCTGGGAATCGTAGGAGAGTCCGGAAGCGGCAAAAGTACGATTATCAAGGCAATTATGGGGCTTCTGGGGGAGGAAGGCCTGGTCACAAGAGGGGATATCTGGTACAGAGGAGAAAATCTGACAGATATGAACACCAAAAAACTGCGCAAATATCTTGGTACAGAGATTGGCATGGTATTTCAGGACTGTAAGGGGGCACTGTGCCCTGTACGCAAGATCGGTGCACAGATATACGAGGCAGTGTCAGAACATGAAAAGATCAGCAGACGGGCAGTCAGGGAACGTGCCGGAGAAATCATGAGAAAGATCGGCCTGGATGACAGTGATCGTGTGCTGGACAGTTATCCGTTTGAACTCTCCGGTGGAATGAACCAGAGAGTGGGAATCTGCACAGCCATGATCATGCGACCGAAGCTTCTGCTGGCAGATGAGCCAACCAGTGCACTTGATGTAACCGTTCAGAAGCAGGTAGTGGAGGAACTTCTGCTTATGCGCAGAGAATATGATACAGCCATGATCCTTGTAACCCACAACATCGGTGTTGTAAGGTTGATGGCAGACAGAATACTGGTGCTTCAGAACGGACAGATGAGAGATTATGGAGAGACAGAGGCTGTACTGGATCACTCTGAAGATCCCTATACAAAGACACTGATGAGTTCTGTGCTTCATCTGAAGCGGGACAGGATCCGGAAGGAGTAAAGGATATGGCAGAAATCATTTTAAAAGCCGACCATCTGAAAAAAATCTTTGTATCCGGCAAAAAATCCACCACAGCGGTAGATGACGTAAGCTTTGAACTGGTGAGAGGAGAATGCCTCGGGATCGTAGGTGAATCCGGCTCCGGCAAAAGTACGATCGCCAGAATGCTCACACATCTGGAAGGCGTCACTGAGGGAAAGATTTTTCTTAAAGGAAAAGATATCACGCATGTCGGAGGCAAGGCTTTGCGTAATATCTATCAGGATATGCAGATGGTTTTTCAGATGCCGATGGAATCGTTTGATCCAAGATGCACACTGGGAGATGGAATTGGGGAAAGTCTTCGGAATATGGGGATAACCCGTGCCGAAACGCGTAAACGTGTGGAAAATCTCCTCGAAAGATGTGGCCTCGACAAAGAATATGCAGACCGCTATCCGCACCAGGTCAGCGGAGGCCAGTGCCAGAGAGCAGCAATCGCCAGAGCCCTGGCAGTCAGCCCGGAAATCCTGATCTGTGATGAGGCGACCAGTGCACTTGACGTAACAGTCCAGAAACAGATCCTGGAACTTCTGATCGAACTGAAGCAAAAAGAAAATCTGTCATTTCTCCTGATCTGTCACGACCTTGCACTGGTGCAGAAATTCTGTGACAGAGTTCTGGTTCTTTATCACGGAAAGACAGTAGAATGCGGAACTCCGGATGAGATCATCAATCATCCGAAGATGGAATATACAAAGAAACTGATCGATTCAGTCTTATAAAATCAACAGCATAATAATCGATAAATAATGACCGGAGGGCAGAAACTATGGTAGTAAATGTTTTTCTGTTTGATGATTTTGAAGTTATGGATGCGTTTGGTCCGGTGCAGGTCTTTGGATGTACACCGGAACATTTTTATATACGATTCATTTCCATGCGCGGAGGGTTAATCACCGGAAAGCAGGGAATGAAAGTATGGACGGAACCGTTGAATCCCCTGGAGATTGAAGATATCTTTCTGATTCCGGGCGGAAAGGGTGTCAAGAGCTTTCTGCATACAGAAGGAGAAAAAAGCCAGCAGCTTTTGAAGCAGGCTGTGGAGGAATCATCTTTCTGCATGATGGTCCAAAATGCCTCCGCAATGCTGGCAAGGACAGGACTTTTATTCCACAGACAGGTGGCCGATTATGCATATGACGAAAACTGGAAGCGGATGTTTACAGTGGGAATCAATTATGTCGATGGTGAAAACTGGATCGCAGACGGAAAATATTATTCCAGCAGTACAACAATGGCGGCAATAGATATGACACTGGGGCTGCTTGGAGATATGCTGGATATTGACATTGCCGAGAAGGCAGCAGAAGAAATCGGATATTCATGGGAAGGAAGCTTCTGACCTATGAAAAAAGATAGTTATGTATAATAAAATGGAATGCGTCTATATCCCCTGGGGTGAGTGGGGTGTCGATGAAATGGCAGATTTTCTGCCACTCCTTCTCTTAAATTGTTTTATACGATACTTTATATTATTCTTACAGCATGTTCTGAAAATTACCTGTTTGTATTGATCATGTGTGCAGCTGTGACAGTCAGGCTGGCTTTTTTTTCAGCAGCATCTATTCGCCAGATATTAAGAGGAACAGAGGGGGCAGTTCTAATTTCAATATTGCTTTTACTACCAGCAGTGTTCATGGGAAATCCCCAGACGTTGGCCAATATTACAGCGAGGGTATACGTATCGGTAACGCTGGTCGGTATTTTGTCATCAGAGACATCGTGGAATAAACTTACAGGCAGTCTGAGAACTTTTCATGTTCCGCCCCTGTTTATTTTTACATTGGATATTACATTGAAATATATTTCCATTCTGGGTGAAATATGCGTGGATATTCTGAGAGCAGTCAGTTTAAGATCCGTAGGAAAAAATCCCGATAAAGCAAAATCTTTTTCTGGTGTACTTGGAATCACGTTCCTGAAATCAAGTGAAATGGCAGAGGAAATGTATGCATCTATGTGTTGTCGGGGATTCACAGGAGAATATTAATTAAAACAAAAATACAGACTCTGCAGATATGATATCTTACATATTCTGTTAATGGCCGGATGTGTAGTTGTGTTTCTTAAATTGAACAGGCCATTCGTCTGAGAGAGGAACTTGGTAAAGGAAGACAGGTATGATCACATTAGAAAAAGTATGTTTTGCATATGAACATGAAGTAGCACTGAGATATATAAATCTTCATATTGACAGAGGTGATTCTGTGGTGATTCAGGGACCGAATGGATGCGGGAAATCAACTCTTATTAAATTATTGAACGGAGTCATATTTCCTTCAGAAGGGCATTATTTTTATAAAGGCCATGAGATTACAGAGAAAACCCTGAAGGACAGGCAGTTTGCAAAATGGTTTCATCAACAGATGGGATATGTATTTCAGAATGCCGATACGCAGCTTTTCTGTGGAAGCGTGGAGGAGGAAATTGCGTTTGGACCTGTCCAGATGGGATTGTCGGAAGCAGAAGTTCGAGAGAGAACAGAAGATTGTCTGAAATTGTTTGGAATAGAGAAACTCAGAGAAAGACCTCCATATCATCTGAGCGGCGGGGAGAAACGAAAAGTATCTCTTGCCTGCATCCTTTCTCTGAATCCGGAAGTACTGATCCTGGATGAACCACTTGCAGGACTGGATGAAAAAACACAGGATATGCTTCTGGAATTTCTGCAGAATTTTCATAAAGCAGGAAAAACACTGATCACAATCACACATAATCGACAGCTGGCAGAGACAATTGGAAATCGCTTTGCGGTTATGAATGAAGATCATGAATTAACAATAAAATAAAAAAGGTACTTCCCGCGGATTGGAAGTACTTTTTTTATGGGTTTCTTTGTGCATCATCAGGTGGAGGTCGATGCACCTTTATTTGATAAAATAACACAGATCTTTGTGTTGTTTATATTTTATCAAAATGCAGTATGAAAACAAGCCTCCCGGGGGGATAAAATGCCATGAAAAAAACCGAAAAAGCTATGCTGTATAAGAATGGGTTCCGGCTGACCTTAACTCCCCGTTCTGAGATATCATTTCTTATTTCTTCTTATTAAATTCTTCAGCAACCTGTCTGATCAGTTTCAGCTGGTCAGAGTTCAGATCCTGGAGAACTTCGATCAATTCATTAATTTCTTTAGGATAATCTGTATGCATATCAAAAAAATCTCCCGGAGTGATCTTCAGGTACTCACAAATATAGAAAAAAACCTGCATAGACGGAAAAGCCTTCTGATTCTCAATTCGATTTATGTAGCTTGGATTTTGTCCAAGATCCAGACTCATCTCTCTTGCGGAAATATCCGTATCCGTTCTTAACTTGGCCAGTCTGGTACCAAAAGTTTCTTTAGTATTCATATCACATTTCCCCTTTTTTGTGACATTTTATATCACCGACATCCCAAAAACGGGATAATTAAAACTCTAAATTTAGAAAAATAAGACATGAATTAGAAATGATCAAATTATTTATATCTGATAGTCTTTCATGCCGAATGTCTTTCTTTATGGATATTATATATCACATAAGGAAGAAAAACGGGATATTATAGCCGTTATTGCGGTTTACGTGAGATAATTAATATCTTATAATCGAAAAAGAACGTTATATAATAACCAATTTTGGGTCAGAGGTGCTTTCAGATGCAAAAATTCCCGTACTATGCAATCACAGTCAGGAGATACAATGTCCTGTTCCGACACACAGACTGGCTTAAGAAGACACAGGAAGCACTCCGCATCCTTGAGATACTGACCATCGTAGGACGCGACAAACAGCCGGTTCCAACTCCTCTTCCCTGGAAGAAGATTCCTCTTTATTTCCGAAGAGCGGCAATCAACACCGCCACAGCAGCGGCAAAGAGCTATCTGGCAAGAGTAACACAGGAACACCCTACCGAGAAATTTACAGAATCCGTTACCTTTTACAAGGGAATGTATCGTGACTTTCAGGATAATACGATTTCACTGAAGCTCTAGAATGGCGAGAGCTGGCAGTGGTCCAGATTACGACTAAGAGGAAACACCGTACCGGAAGCAGGACAGATGATGTCCCCGGCACTGGTTTTAACAAAGGACAGAGCAGAACTTCATATTCCCTGGAAACTGCCGGTCTCTGATGGGCGAAGTGCCAGAGAACGTATTACAGCGGAAGAGAATATCTGCTCTGTCGTTTTTACCGGACAGGACACCTGTGCTGTGTGCTGCATCCTGAATGCAGACGGTGGGCGGGAGAACAGCTTCTTTATTAAAGGCGGTAGCAGATATGCCGGTGCCTGCAGACAGATCACAGAGAAGCTGGATAAATCCAGAGAGGTCCAGGGCGGCGGTGAGAATCCCAGAGCGAATGCTCACTACTGGGAGAGACTCCGTAACATCCACGATCATTATGCCCACCAGTTCAGCCGACAAATCATAGACTACTGCAAGACTCAGAATGCCAGGATCCTGGTCCTGCCGGAATTCGACAAGGACTACAGCCAGATCATACTGGCAGCCGCCGGCAGAAACTCCCCCATCCGCCTGATCCCCTCCATTCGGGAGAAGCTGAAATATATATTAATTTTAACAAAGTTTAGCAAGAATTCTCCTACCTCTTCAGGTAGTGAGATGAATTGTGGAGCTGAGCATAAATGCTCAAAAGAATCTTGTAAATA
>OLPY01000329.1_pt1 | contig 43993 bp, 41 predicted proteins | sample 1672481 | NCBI WGS metagenome assembly OLPY01 (sample SAMEA3136691, study PRJEB25190) | human gut metagenome | biome: human gut; feature: human-associated habitat; material: faeces | place: Austria | collected 2013 | reverse complement strand
TGCCGGAGCGGTGCTTAAGCCGCAAGGCGGGAATTGTGCGGTGTTGCCTTATATAAAAGGATAGGCAAAGCGGCACTCATTCCCCGCGCTCCAGCACATAGCCCACACGGAATACGGTACGGATCTCGTTCTTCCAGCCCAGCTTTTTGCGCAGCCGCTGGATGTGCAGATCCAGCGTGCGGCTGTCATACTCGGCATCCAGCCCCCACACGCGCTCATAGAGCACTTCGCGGTACAGCACAATGCCGCGGTTGCGCAGCAGCACTTCCAGCAGGTCAAATTCCCGCGGGGTCAGGTGCAGCGGGGTGCCGCTGCGCGTTACCCGGCGGGCAGCCGGGTCCAGCACCACATCAAAAGCAGCAAGAGTACCCTGGGCTTTACCACAGCGGCGCAGCACCGCTTCCACCCGTGCCACAAGCTCAGTGGGCTCAAACGGCTTGGTAATGTAATCATCCGCGCCCAGGTGCAGCCCACGCACACGGTCCGCCACCGCGGTTTTGGCGGTCAAAAAAATCACCGGGGTCTGCACGCTGCGCAGGTAGTCCAGCAGCTCGTACCCATCGGGGCCGGGCAGCATAATGTCCAGCAGGGCCAGATCATAGGTGTTTGCTTCGATTTTATCGGCGGCCTCGGTGCCGGTGGCAGCTTCGTCACAGGTGTAGCCCGCGCGCTCCAGCGTCAGGCGGATCAGCGCACGGATGGGCGCTTCGTCATCCACAATCAAAATAGGTTTCATGGGCGGATCCTTTGTCGTTTTGGCTTTTTGTGCTTCTTCACTTTCTAATTCTACTGTATACTTGTATCCAAAATCTTGCAAGATGGAAAACGCCCGAAAAAGCAGGAAACTTTTTGACAGTTCATAAATCTTTTTCAATTTACCCTATTGACAACGGTTGGCTATGTGTTACAATATTAGCAGTCGAACAGATAGAGTGCTAATAAAGATAATGCTTCCGCATAACGCCCTTGAACCTGCAAGGATATCAAGCCGCCGGGCACGAAGCAGCACTTGAACCGGTTCGCTGCTAATAGATAGAAAACCATTATCGTTGCCGATAAAGGAGGTTTGCGATATGAATACCAACCAATTTACCCAAAAAACGATGGAAGCCCTGCAGGCTGCCCAGCGTTTGGCAATTGAATATTCCAACCAGGCGTTGGAACAGGAGCACATGCTGGTGGCCCTGACCCAGCAGCAGGACGGCCTGATCCCCCAGCTGCTGACCAAGATGAACGTTGACCCCGGTACCTTTGAAACTGCCGCAGCGGAAAAAGTTTCCCAGCTGCCACATGTGACGGGTTCCGGCCGTGACCCCGATAAAGTCTATATCTCCAATGAGCTGGACCAGGCCCTGACCGCCGCTGAAAAGCAGGCCCAGCAGATGAAGGATGAATATATCAGCGTGGAGCATGTCTTTATGGGCATGCTGCAGCGCCCCGGCCGCGTGGCTGGCGAGCTGTTCAAGCAGTTTGGCATCACACCGGAAAAGTTCATGCAGGTGTTGTCCGCTGTGCGCGGCAACCAGCGCGTGACCACTGATAACCCCGAATCCACCTATGACGCCCTGAAAAAATATGGCCAGGATCTGGTGGAAGCCGCCCGTGCCAACAAGCTGGACCCCGTCATTGGCCGTGATTCCGAGATCCGCAATGTTATCCGCATCCTGTCCCGTAAGCGCAAGAACAACCCTGTGCTGATCGGTGAAGCTGGCGTTGGTAAAACGGCTATCGCTGAGGGCCTTGCCCAGCGTATCGTGCGCGGCGATGTGCCCGAAAACCTGAAAGACCGCACCGTGTTCAGCCTGGATATGGGCGCTCTGGTCGCCGGTGCTAAGTACCGCGGCGAGTTTGAGGAACGTTTGAAGAGCGTTCTGAACGAAGTTAAAAAGAGCGAAGGCAAGATCATCCTGTTCATTGATGAGCTGCACACCATTGTGGGCGCCGGTAAAACCGACGGCGCAATGGATGCCGGCAACATCTTAAAGCCGATGCTGGCCCGCGGTGAGCTGCACTGCATTGGCGCCACCACCCTGGACGAGTACCGCCAGTATATCGAGAAAGACCCCGCTCTGGAACGCCGTTTCCAGCCCGTTATGGTGCAGGAGCCCACGGTGGAGGATACCATCTCCATCCTGCGTGGCCTGAAAGAGCGCTATGAGGTGTACCATGGCGTTAAAATTCAGGATGGCGCTTTGATTGCGGCAGCAACGCTGTCTAACCGTTATATTACCGACCGTTTCCTGCCGGATAAAGCCATCGACCTGGTGGATGAAGCCTGCGCAATGGTCAAGACCGAGCTGGACTCCATGCCCGCAGAGCTGGATGACCTGAACCATAAGATCACCCAACTGCAGATCGAGCAGGCTTCTTTGCAGAAAGAAACCGATGAAATGTCCAAGCAGCGCCTTGCCGCCATCGAAAAAGAAATGGCCGAACTGCGCGATTCCTTCAATTCCAAGAAAGCTCAGTGGGAAAACGAGAAGAACGCCATCAATAAGGTGCAGAGCCTGCGCGCCGAGGTAGAAACCACCAAGGCCGAAATTGAAAAGGCGACCCGCAACGGCGATTACGCCAAGGCTGGTCAGCTGCAATACGGCAAACTGCCCGACCTGCAGCGCCAGCTGGAAGCCGAAGAAAAGATTGCTGCCGACAAGAAGGAGCAAAGCCTGCTGCGTGACCGCGTGACGGCCGAAGAGATCAGCCGCATTGTGGCCCGCTGGACCGGCATCCCTGTGGAGAAGCTGGTGGAGGGCGAGCGCGAAAAGCTGCTCCGCCTGCCCGAAGTGCTGCATCAGCGCGTGATCGGCCAGGACGAAGCCGTGCAGAAGGTCTCGGACGCTATCCTGCGCTCCCGCGCCGGCATTGCAAACCCGAACCGCCCCATTGGCAGCTTTTTGTTCCTTGGCCCCACGGGCGTTGGCAAGACCGAGCTGGCCAAAGCGCTGGCCCAGGCCCTGTTTGACGATGAAAAGAACATGGTTCGTATCGACATGACGGAATACATGGAGAAATTCAGTGTGTCTCGTCTGATCGGTGCGCCTCCGGGATATGTGGGTTATGAGGAGGGTGGTCAGCTGACCGAGGCTGTGCGCCGCCATCCCTACAGCGTTGTGCTGTTTGATGAGGTGGAAAAAGCTCACCCGGATGTGTTCAACATTCTGCTGCAAGTCCTTGACGATGGCCGTATTACCGACAGCCAGGGCCGTACCGTGGACTTTAAGAACACCATCATCATCCTGACCTCCAACCTTGGCTCTGATATCATTCTGGAAGACCTGGAAAAGAACCGTGCCAACGGCAAGAACGAACTGTCCGCCGAAGCGCGTGACAAGATCGACCTGCTGCTCAAGCGCCAGTTCCGCCCGGAGTTCCTGAACCGTCTGGACGATATTGTCTACTACAAGAGCCTGACCAAGGATGAGATTGGCGGCATTGTGGATCTGATGTTGGCTGACCTGCGCAGCCGCCTGGCTGACAAGCAGCTGAAGCTGGTTGTGACCGATGCAGCCAAGAGCGTGATTGTGGATGACGGCTATGACCCCATCTATGGTGCCCGCCCGCTGAAGCGGTATATCCAGGCCAACGTGGAAACCATGATCGCAAAAGAGATCATCGGCGGCAACCATGTGCCCGGCGATACCCTGACCGTGGACGCCGAAAACGGCAAACTGGTCCTGCGCTAAGCGCAAAGCGTTCAGCAATGCTGTACAAATAACCTAAAACAATGTCCCCTGCGGATGCGGAAGTGATTCTGCGTCTGCAGGGGATATTCGTTTTGGAAATATTTTTGGAATTCTGTGTTCTGTACGGTTTCGGAACGGTCAAGACCGTTCCCTACAGAGCGTTATATAATGTGCAATGAACGGATTACATGTTATGTAGGGCGGGATACCCTCATCCCGCCGCGGAGAAACCTTGTTGGTTTGTGTTGTGCTTGCAAACCATCTGTGAAGCTGCATAAAACCAATGATTTACTTTTTCCGCGGCTTTTTCCTAACACTATACCCAAACGACCCCAATTTGCGGCCCAGTGCCAGATAATCCCCGTGGGAATATACGATCAAATTTGCCTTGTTCAGGCAGAGCTTGCCGCTTTCGTCCAACAGGCGCTCGTCCACATCCACGGCAACGACTTCAGCCAAAAACAGGTCGTGGCTGCCTAAGGGGATTACCTGGGTCACTTTGCACTCCAGATTGACGGGGCTTTCTTCCACCAGCACGGTGCCAACTTTGGCGGCGGGGGAGGGGGTCAGGTGCATGGCGGAAAATTTATCCACATCGCGGCCGCTTTTTACGCCGCACCAGTCCACCGCGCGTACCAGGCTTTCTGTCGGCAGGTTGATGACAAACTCGCCGCTTTCTTTGATCAAATGGTGGCTGTACCGTTCCGGCCGCACACTGATGGAAACCATGCTGGGCTGGGTGCAGATGGTGCCGCACCAGCCAACCGTGATCAGGTTGGGCGCCCCAGCAGGGCCGCAGCTTACCAGCACCGGCGGTTCAGGGTTCAAAAGGGTGGAACCTTTCCATACTTGACGGCTCATAGTGTATCTCCTTGCTTTATCATTACACTTTTATAAGATATATCCTATTTATAAGATATATCCTATATCGGACGGTGCGCCCCTACGGTCTTAACGGGGTAAAAGTGCGGCGGTTAGCACACGAATAACAGGTATTACCGGCATTACGTTTCCGCCGCGCGGAAAAACAGCCCTTCAGAAGCCGCAATCGGTGCAAGCAGCTGCTGCATTTCGGCGCTGGGGTGGTAGATGCTCAGGTTCAGGCAGTCCCAATCAAACACCAGCAGAGCCGGCTCATCCGGGAACAGGCAGGTCAGCGTGCCGGAATGGCAGTCCATAATTTCGGCAATGATGTGGTCGATCAGCTCCGGATTTGGCTGGTCGACCCAGCCGCCGTCCCACGGGATGCAGACGCGGTAATAGCACATCAGCTTGAAAATTACGCTGGAAAATTTGTCTTTTAACGCGGTGTAATGCGGGCTGTTCAGCAGATGGTATTCCACATCAAAATACTGCCCGCCGCTGTTTTGTGGCACCGTGCGGGGCAGGTAATCCACAATATAAACGTCTTTGGTTAATAATTCTTCTACCAGGGCGTCCATGGCGGCGGAATTTGGCAGTGGGGTGGGCATAAGAATCTCCATTCTAGCTTGTGGCGGTCAGGCATTTTTCAGCCGGTCTTTGTCCAGCAGCTTAAAGCTGCTGCGCCATGTTTCAATCAGGCCGTCCTGCTGCATGCGGCTCAGCTCCCGGCTCAGGGCGCTGCGGTCACAGTTCAGGTATTCGGCCAGCCCGGCGCGGGTCAGCGGGGTGGTAAAGGTATCGCTCCCGGCGCGGCGGGCTTCATCCAGCAGCCACAGGCTGATGCGGGCGCGCAGGCTTTTGCAGATCAGCAGCTCCACCCGGCGGTCCAGCGCAAAATATTTATCGCTGATGGTCAACACAAGGTTTTGCATCAGCTGCAAATGGGCGCTGTGCAGCTTGGCGCAGGGGCGGATGATCTTCTGGTATGGCAGGTACAGGGCAAGGCAGCTGGTGGTGGCCATGACTGTAACAGGACTCTTTTGGCTGGAACCGGAAAGCACATCCCCGAACAAGCCGCCCGGCCTCATGTGGGTAATGGCAACGCTGGCCCCGTCCGGCGTGCTTTTTACGGCGGTAATGCTACCTTCCAGCAAAATGCCGACCTCCCGCGTTTCGTACCCGGTCAGCAGCAAAATTTCGTCCCGCGCATAGCGCCGCACACGGGGGGCAAAGCAGTCCAGCAGGGTGTCCAGTTCGTCCGGACGCATGCCGCGCAGCAGCGGCGTGCGGGCCAATAGCGGGTAATACGGGTGCAGATCCATGCGGTGCAGCCTTTCTGTTTTTGGGATGGCAGGTGTGCCGCAATAGTTTGTTGCCACGGCAACCGACAAGATGATTTAATTATAGTATAGTAACACCGCAAAAGCAAGTGCGCCCGGCGATACCGGGCGCTTTTGTACTGCCGAAATGGCAGGCAAGAGGGAAGAGCACCGTGCCCGGCATGGTGCTGTATGGAATCAGGAGGATATACTATGTTCAAAAAGTTGATGTCTGCTGTTGCAGCGGCGGCCCTGTGTGTTTCGCTGGCCGCCTGCGGTGCAACGGCTACCAGTGAAGCTGCCGCTGAAGCAACCGCCACCCCGGCCCCAGCTGTTACCGAAGCCCCGGCCGAAGAGACTGCCAGCGCTGAAACTGCTGACGGTGCCCTGCGCGTTGCCGGCCTGAAAGGCCCCACCACCATGGGCCTTGTGAACCTGATGGCAGGCGAAGATGCCGCTGATTATGACTTTGAAATGTACGGCAAGGCCGATGAAATCGTGCCGCAGCTGGTAAAGGGCGAGCTGGATGCAGCCGCTGTGCCCGCTAACCTGGCCGCAACCCTGTACCAGAAAACCAACGGCGCCATTGAGGTTGCCTGCATCAACACCCTGGGCGTGCTGTACGTTGTGGAAAACGGCGAGACTGTGAACAGCGTGGAGGACCTGAAGGGCAAGACCATCGTGACAACCGGCAAGGGTACCACCCCGGAATATGTTCTGCGCTACATCCTGACTGAAAACGGTGTTGACCCGGATAACGATGTGACCCTTGACTTCTACAGCGAAGCAACCGAGGCTCTGGCTCAGCTGCAGGCCGGCACCAGCACGATCGCCATGCTGCCCCAGCCCTTTGTGACCAGCGCACTGGCTCAGGTCGAAGGCCTGCGCGTTGCCCTGGATATGAACGAAGAGTGGGAAAAAGTTGCCGGCTCCAAGCTGGTAACCGGCGTTCTGGTCGCCCGCAAGGATGCTGTGGAAGCTGACCCCGCCCGCTTTGCCGCCTTTATGGACGGCTACAAATCCAGCGTGGAAGCTGCCAACACCGACCTGGAAAACACTGCTGCCCTGTGCGAGCAGTACGGCATTGTAGCCAAGGCTGCCCTGGCCCAGAAAGCCCTGCCCAACTGCAACATTGTGTTTGAGACCGGCGACGAGATGAAGACGGACCTGGAAACCTACTTCAATGTTCTGTACGCAGCTGACCCCACCAGCGTGGGCGGCCAGCTCCCGGCAGATGACTTCTACTATGCCGGCTAAGGCGCGCAACAACAAAACACCAATGTGGCAAACCCTGCTTGCCGTCGCTTTTTGGGTGGCGGTGTGGCAGGGTCTTGCCGTTTGCATTGGTCATAACGGCTTATTTTTGGCCACCCCCCTGCAAACGGTGCAGACCTTGTGGCGGCTGCTGCCCACGGCGGATTTCTGGCACAGGGTCGGGTTCAGCGCGCTGCGCATTTTAACGGGCTTTGTGCTGGCGGTCACAGTGGGGCTGCTGCTGGGGGCCTGCGGGGCCCGGTGGCGGTGGTTCGGCACCCTGGTGGGGCCGGTTATGCAGTTGATCCGCGCCATGCCGGTGGCGAGCTTTGTCATTCTGGCGCTGCTGTGGGTCAGCGGAAAAAACCTTTCGGTCATTGTCAGCTTTACCCATGTGCTGCCGGTTGTTTATGCGGGTACGGTGGGCGGCATTGCCGATACGGACCCGGCCCTGCTGGAAATGGCAAAGGTCTATCGCCTGCCGCTGGGCAAGCGGCTGCGGTATATCTGGCTGCCGGGGATGTTCCCGTCCTTCTGCGAAAGCTGCATTGCCGCCATGGGCATGTGCTGGAAAAGCGGCGTTTCGGCGGAAGTCATCGGTTTGCCGGACCACAGCGTGGGCGATGCGCTTTACCGCGCTAAGATTACCATTTCCACGCCGGAAGTGTTCGCCTGGACGCTGGTGATCGTGCTGCTGTCGGCCACGCTCAGCACGCTGGCGGCCTGGGCGCTGCGCCGCGCCAAGCGTGCCCTTTGCGGGGAGGTGGAAGGATGATCAAGGTAAAACACCTGAACAAAGCCTTTGGCAGTATTCCGGTTTTGCGGGATCTGAACCTGACGGTAAACGGTCCGCTGGTGCTGATGGGACCCTCCGGCTGCGGAAAAACCACCCTGCTGCGTATCCTGATGGGGCTGGAAACACCGGATTCCGGCACCGTGCAGGGCGTGGGAAATATTGGTGCGGTCTTTCAGGAAAACCGCCTTTGCCCCCAGCTGACTGCGGTGGGCAATATCTGCCTGGTGGGCGGGGTGAACCCAGCGCAGGCACAAGCGGAATTGCAGACCCTCGGCTTTACGCAGGCGGAACTGGCCCTGCCAGTGGCACGGCTTTCCGGCGGGCAGCAGCGGCGCACGGCGCTGCTGCGGGCGCTGCTGTGCCAGCCCGTGCAGACCCTTCTGCTGGACGAACCCTTTACCGGCATGGACCCGGAGCTGGTCAGCCACGCCGCTGCCGCGGTGGTGCGGCTGGCCGCCAGGCGGGATACCGTGCTGGTGACCCACGACGAACACGCCGCCGATCTGCTGGGGTGGCCGGTGGTTCGGCTGGAAACAGTTGGAAAATAAAAGGCAATACCGCATAATTCTAAGTGCCGATACGGTGAGCGAGGTGCGGCAGATGCTAAGCCAAAAGCGCAGATAATACTGGATGTCTTATCGAGCATTTTGGCAACGCAGATGCCGTGCCGCAGCCGCCGGAACGGTGCTTAAGCCGTCAGGCGGGAATTGTGCGGTATTGCCAAAAGGCTTATTGAGCAATAAGGGGGCCGCTTCCTCGGCGGGATGAGGGCATCCCGCCCTACCGCACTTTTGATGTGTGTGGTAAAGCATACACATTCCTGCAAAATCCCCGTGATGTGGAGCTAACTCCAATTTGGTAATGGGCATAAATTTGGCACCCGCCCGCTGCCTTGTATTATACTTCAAAGCAAAATATCCGGCACAGCCCCACAAAATAGCACTTTCAACAAATAAGCAATTTTTCCTAAAAATTCTGCAATTTAAAAACACAACACAAACGGCATGTTCCTCCTGCATCACAGCTGGTGTACAAGGGAACATGCCGTTCGTGTAATGATGGATTATAAAAAGTTAGGGCAACACCGTAATAATAGGGCAAAAAAGACTTATTACAAAAGACTTTGTTTATTCCTCAATCCCCGCTTCCGGCTCTTCGTCTTCCAACAGGCGCAGGCCGGCGGTGGAGGTGACGGGCAGGGAAAGGATGACCGACCGTGCCTTGCTGGCGGTGCCCGCCTGATCCATGATGGCGCGCATGATGCGCTTCTTATCCTCGCGCTTGATCACGATCAGCACCATCTCCTTTTCGGCAGCGAGAGAAACGCCCAAAAACTGCTCGGCACGTTCCATCCCGGTACCCTTGGCGTGGATGACGGTTCCGCCGCCCGCGTTTTCGCTGCGGGCCGCATCCATAATCAGGCCGCTGTATCCCTGGTTGGCAATCACAATCAACAGCTCGTACTTGGTATCTTTCAAGGTGGTTTCCTCCCCAATCTGGAAATCCTGGTCTTCGGTCAAAAATTGCAGCGCACGCTTGCCGCCAATGCTGCTGACAGGGATGGTAAACGCAATGCCGGTGCCGGGTACATCAATGTTCATCGTGTGCTCCAGCTGCCGCTTTACCGCTTTCCAGCGGGAATCGGTAACGGTGGTAAAAATTACGGCTTTTTCGGTGCGCTCCAGCCCAAGATAGTTCAGCGTTTCGCTCACGGCGGTTCCGGCTCCAACAGTGGTCAGGCTTACATGTATGTTCTGTTGCTGGTACAGCGCCACAAAATCCGGCGCTTTTTTGCGGTCAGTAATGGTAATCATCCAGGAAAGCTGGCTCATTCAAACATCCCTCCGTTACAGCTCAATAATAGCGTCTTCGGGCAGGCTGGCAAAGGCATCCACATAAGCCTGCTGCGTGCGGGAAGCATGGCGCTGCTTGAGCTGGTAAGTCATGCCAAGAATCTGGATAGTAATCAGCGGGGTCATGGCAACCATGGCCACCACGCCAAACGCATCCGTTACAATGTTGCCGCCCACAGCCAGGCAGGCACCCTGGGCCAGCGGCAGAAGAAACGTTGCCGTCATGGGGCCGGAAGCCACGCCGCCGGAGTCAAACGCGATGGCGGTAAAAATTTTGGGAACGAAGAAAGAAAGCCCGATGGCGATGCCGTAACCCGGTACCAGCATCCACAAGATGGAAATGCCGGTCAGCACCCGCAGCATGGCCAACCCAACGGAGAGGGCTACGCCAATGGAAAGGCTGGTCCCCATTGCCTTGGCGGAAATGGAACCATCGGTCACTTCCTCCACCTGCTTGTTCAGCACATACACGGCGGGCTCGGCCTTGACGATGAAATAGCCAATCAGCATACCAAGGGGGATCAGTACCCAGCGGTAGGGCAGGGCAGCCAGAACCTGGCCCAGATAGTTGCCGGCAGGCATAAAGCCCACATTAGCACCGGTCAAAAACAGAACCAGCCCGATATAAGTATAAAACAGGCCGACCAGAATTTTGCCCAGCGCTTTGCGGCTCATGTGCAGGACGGCAAACTGATAAACGCCAAAAAAGACCATGATGGGCAAAAGCGAAAGCGCGATCTCTTTAAAATAAGCGGGCAGCCCCACCATGAAGAGGTCCCACAGCTCCACCGAGTCCTGAATATCCGGCAGGAACGCGGCGGTGTAGCTGCTTTCGCCGGGGCTGTAGGCGATGCCCAAAATCAGCACGGCCAGGATGGGACCGATGGAACACAGGGCAACCAGGCCAAAGGAGTCATCCGCGGCGTGGCGGTCACTGCGGATTGCGGAAATGCCCACGCCGAGCGCCATGATGAACGGTACCGTCATGGGCCCGGTGGTCACGCCGCCAGAGTCAAACGCCACAGCAAGGAAATCTTTGGGAACAAAGGCGGCCAGCACAAATACAATGGCGTACAGTGTTACCAGCAGCGGCGGCAGCGCCATACTGAACAGCATACGCAGCAGCGCGATAACAAGGAAAGCCCCCACACCGGCGGCAACCGAAAGGATCAACACCAGATTGGGCACCGACGGCACCTGGTTGGCCAGTACCTGTAAATCCGGCTCCGATATGGTAATGATGAAACCGAGAATAAAGCCGATCACAATCATTTTGGGCAAGCTGCGGCTTTGGGTCATGGCGGAACCAACCCGTTCGCCCATGGGGGTCATGCTCATCTCGGCGCCAAGGGTAAAGAACATCATGCCAAAAATAATCATGACCGCCCCAAGCAGAAAACACAGCAGCACACTGGGGGATAGGGGTGCGATGAAAAAACTGAGAACCAGCACGATAGCAACAATAGGCAAAACAGCCTGCAGTGCTTCCACCAGTTTTTCTTTCAGCTTTTCCCGTAATTGTAAGCGGGAACGTAGCACACGGATAGCCTCCAATCTTAACTTAATCTTAATATGATAATAGTGTAACATATTATTGGGGCAATAAGGAAGAGATGCTGTCTGAATTTTTTGTGAATTTCACGCTGCAGGGCACACAGCAGTGGCCGGAGCCGCAATTTTTGAATAGGATGTTGAAGCAGAAAATGAAAAAACGACTTAACAAACGATGAAAATACTACATGAAAACTTAAGAATATTCAGGAAAAAGGGGAAATGTGCGCCGATCGGGCCTATCCTTGCTTTTTATACTTGCGTAACGGGCAAAACCATGGTATGATAATTCTTGCGCAAATACTTCCCGCAGGGAGTCTTATGGTGTAAGAAACCGGAAAGGGAGCATGGCGCCCGGCAGCCGTTGCCCTTGACGGCTGCCGTTTTTTTTTGCCTGCGCGGCTATGCCGCGCAATCGCGCGAAGCGCGATGCAAAAAACAGCCGGAGCGCCGAGCGAGGCTGTTCCTCTGTCCTCCCGCCGCCGAACAGGCGGCGAACGGTTGGAGCCAGTAACCTTGCCCCACCACTAGCAGGCTATGCCACGCAATCGCGCGAAGTGCGATGCAAAAAACAGCCGGAGCGCTGAGCGAGGCTGTTCCTCTGTCCTCACGCCGCCGAACAGGCGGCGAATGGTTGGGGCCCGCAACCCTGCCCCACCACGAGCAGGCTATGCCGCGCAATCGCGCAAAGCGCGATGCAAAAAACAGCCGGAGCGCCGAGCGAGGCTGTTCCTCTGTCCTTCCGCCGCCGAGCAGGCGGCGAATGGTTGGAGCCAGTAACCCTGCCTCACCACTAGCAGGCTATGCCGCCCCATACGCCGCTGAAACATCCCGCTATGTCCCTTCTTTGTATACATATCCCACAAAATTCATGCACAATCTTTGTCATATTGTTATGTAGGGGGTAGACTTATTGCGGCAAATAGCATATACTTAATAAATATTGTTCGCCTACCTCATGTTGGTCGGGCTGCAACAAAAATACCGAGCCGTTTACAAATTAAAGGCAATACCGCATAATTCTAAGTGCCGATACGGCGAGCGAGGTGCGGCAGATGCTAAGCCAAAAGCGCAGATAATACTGGATGTCTTATCGAGCATTTTGGCAACGCAGATGCCGTGCCGCAGCCGCCGAAGCGGTGCTTAAGCCGTAAGGCGGGAATTGTGCGGTGTTGCCTAAAAACAAACCGAACGTAAAATAACATGAAATACACCCAATCCATCAACCAAGGGGGCCAAATGTATGTGTGGAATTGTAGGCTTTACCGGCAGCGCACAGGCTGCACCGATCCTGCTGGATGGGCTTTCTAAGCTGGAATACCGCGGGTATGATTCTGCTGGTCTTGCTGTGCAGAACGCCGCCGGCAAAATTGAAGTGGTCAAGGCCAAGGGACGCCTGCGCGTGCTGAGCGAAATGACCGATGAAGGCAAAGCCGTGCAGGGCTGCTGCGGCATCGGGCATACCCGCTGGGCAACCCACGGCGAACCCAGCGTGGTGAACGCACACCCGCATTACAGCCGCGACCAGAAAATTGCGGTTGTGCATAACGGCATTATTGAAAATTACCAGGAACTGAAAACCCGCCTGATCAACAAGGGCTTTACTTTTGCATCCCAGACGGATACCGAGGTAGTGGCCCAGCTGCTGGACTATTATTACACCGGCGTTTCAGCGGGGGACAGCCTGGATGCCATCACCCGCATGATGATGCATGTGCGTGGTTCTTATGCGCTGGGCATCCTGTTTGCAGACCAGCCCGGCGTGGTATACGCAGTGCGGAAAGACAGCCCGTTGATTGTCGGCAAGGCCGAAAACGGCAGCCTGATCGCATCGGACGTTCCGGCTCTGCTGAAATATACCCGCACGGTGTATTACATTGATAACCTGGAAATCGCCCGCCTGACCTCGGACAGTATTGAGTTTTTCAACATTGATAAAGAACCGGTTGAAAAAGAAGCCAGCACCATCGAGTGGGATGCCGAAGCCGCCGAAAAAGGCGGTTACGAGCACTTTATGATGAAGGAGATCCACGAACAGCCCACCGCTGTGCGGGATACCCTCAGCCCCCGCATCAAGGATGGCCGCATTGATCTGAGCGAGCTGGGCCTGGATGAAGAAGCCATCAAAAATGTACGCCGCATCTATATCATTGGCTGCGGCTCCGCCTACCATGTGGGCGTTGCGGCACGCTATGTGTTTGAAAGCCTGGCCCGCCTGCCGGTGGAAGTGGATGTGGCCAGCGAGTTCCGCTACCGTGACCCCGTGCTGGAGCCGGATTCCATGGCGGTCATTATCAGCCAGAGCGGCGAAACTGCCGATACCCTGGCTGCCCTGCGCGAATGTAAGGAGCGCGGCGTGCGCACCATCGGCATTGTGAACGTGGTGGGCTCTTCCATTGCACGTGAGGCCGATGCAACCCTGTACACCTGGGCCGGGCCGGAAATTGCCGTTGCCACCACCAAGGCATACAGCACCCAGCTGGCAGCCTGCTACCTGCTGGCGGTCGAATTTGCCCGTGTGCGTGGCAAGATTGAGGAAGAAAAATACGCCGAGCTGGTGGCCGAGCTGCAGATCCTGCCGGATAAGATCGCCAAGACGCTGACGGATAACGAGCGCATCCAGTGGTTTGCTTCCAAGTATGCTTCCGCAAAGGACGCTTTCTTCATCGGCCGCGGGCTTGATTACGCCGTGGCGCTGGAAGGCAGCCTGAAGTTCAAGGAAATCAGCTATATCCACTCGGAGGCTTTCGCTGCGGGCGAGATGAAGCATGGCCCGATCTCCCTGATCGAGAAGAACATGTTGGTGGTGGGTGTGCTGACCCAGCCGGACCTGTACGAGAAGATGGTATCTAACCTGGTGGAAGCCAAAAGCCGCGGCGCCTATATCATGGGCCTGACCACTTACGGCAACTACAGCATTGAAGATACCGCCAACTTTACCGTATATGTGCCCAAAACAGACCCGCACTTTGCCACCAGCCTTTCGGTGGTGCCGCTGCAGCTGCTGGCATACTATGTCAGCTGCGCCAAGGGCCTGGATGTGGATAAACCCCGCAACCTTGCCAAGAGCGTTACGGTTGAATAAATCTTGCGTCAGTTGAAGCAATGCTGCTGGCCTGACAAAAATAAACGCTGCATTTTGTGCACTTTTTACTCCGTTTGCCCTGCCGGAAGCAGGACAAACGGAGTAAATTTGTGTTATAATAACAGAAATTATGAAAATACAGTTGCCCGGAGTGGCGAAAATGTGGTAGAATAACTTGCTTTGCCCATAATGCTGCAAGATGTTCTGATAATTGCTTTTACTTTTTTGCTTTGATTATCAAATTATAAGCCATAGAACACAAGGCAATACCGCACAATTCCCGCCTTACGGCTTAAGCACCGCTCCGGCGGCTGCGGCACGGCATCTGCGTTGCCAAAAACAAAGTATTATCTGCGCTTTTGGCTTAGCAGCTGCCGCACCTCGCTCGCCGTATCGGCACTTAGAATTATGCGGTATTGCCACAAATCAAACAAGATTTGAGAAAATAGAAAGATGCCCGCTGCGCCTTGGTTTTGGAAGGAACGGCCGCGGGCGGCGCAGGCGCTGCGCGGCAGCTGTGCAGGGGACAGCCGGCTGCGACATTATTGAAGAAACAGGAAGATAGTGCAATGAAACAGAAAAACAGGCAACTCATCAACGGCTTGCCGCGCCGCATTTTGTTAATGCTGCTGGACTGCGGGCTGATTGTGTTTTGTTATTATCTGGCAATTCTGCTGCGGTTTGACGGTGAGGATTCCATTGTGCCCGCCGCGGTGCTGCGGGCCGAAGTAATCCGTGCCATGGCTCCCATGCTGCCGTATGTGCTGGTTATTTATATGGTCGTGTTCTGGTTTGGCGGCCTGTATGAGATCATGTGGGAGTATGCCGGCATGCGGGACCTTGCCCGCCTGACCTGTCTATCCGGCCTGGCAACGGGTTTTATCCTGCTGTTTGATCTGATCTTCCGCACCCGCCCCATCAGCGGTACGGTGCTGATTCTGGGTGCGGTGTTCAACACGGCAGCCATTGCGGGAGTGCGCTTTTTGTGGCGCTTTGTGCGCACCGCCACCCGCCTGCGCAAGGATAACCGCGCCAAACAAAAAAGCAACGCCACCCCGCGGGATGCAACCCCGCTGCTGATCGTCGGCGCTGGCAACGCCGGTGCCTGGGCGGTCAACCTGTGCAAAAGCAAAAACTCCAGCTTTGGCAACCCGGTCGTGATCGTGGATGACGACCTGACCAAAAAAGGCCTGCGCGTGCAGGGCGTGCCGGTGCGCGGCACCATTTCGGATATCCCGGAATTGGTGCGCAAGTACCATATTGTGGAGATCATCATCGCCATCACCACGCTGAAAGGCGAGCGCCTGAACGAAGTGATCAACTTGTGCAACTCCACCCATTGCCGCGTGCGGATGCTGTCTGACCCGCAGGCGGTGGATGCCAACGGCAAGCCGGTGGTGGCTGGTCTGCGTGAACTGAACACCTCGGACTTTCTTTCCCGTGATGAAGTGCAGCTGAACAGCGCCCAGATCTCGGAATACCTGCACGACAAGGTGGTTCTGGTCACGGGCGGCGGCGGCTCCATCGGCAGTGAGCTGTGCCGCCAGATCATGCGCTACCGCCCGCGCCAGCTGTTGATTTTCGATATTTACGAAAATTGCGCCTACGAGCTGGAAATGGAGCTGCGCAATAAATACGGTGCAGATATCAACGTTGTCACGCTGATCGGCTCCATCCGCGATATCAAGCGTCTGGATGAAGTGTTTGAAACCTATCATCCATCCGTTGTGTTCCATGCAGCTGCCCACAAGCATGTGCCGCTGATGGAAGTAAGCCCGGCGGAAGCCGTTAAAAACAACGTGTTCGGCACCAAAAACCTGCTGACCAGCGCGGCGGAGCATGGGGTGGAGCGCTTTGTGCAGCTTTCGACCGATAAGGCGGTCAATCCTACCAATGTTATGGGCTGCACCAAACGCATCTGCGAAATGCTGATCCAGACCTTTGCTAAGAACACTTCCATGAAGTGCATGGCCGTGCGCTTTGGCAATGTGTTGGGCAGCCATGGCAGTGTGATCCCGCTGTTTGAAGAGCAGATCAAGAACGGCGGTCCCGTTACCATCACCCACCCGGACATCGTGCGCTACTTTATGACGATCCCGGAAGCTGCCCAGCTGGTGCTGCAGGCCGGCGGTCTGGCCCAGAGCGGCAGCATCTATGTGCTGGATATGGGTGAGCCGGTCAAAATCATGGACCTGGCCACCCGGCTGATCCGGTTCTATGGTTATGAGCCGAACGTAAACATGGAAATCAAGGTAACGGGCCTGCGCCCCGGCGAAAAGCTGTACGAGGAGCTGATGCTGGATTCCGAGCAGGACCGCATGACCAAAACCGCCCACGATAAAATCTTTATTGCTCCGCCCATGCAGATTGACCTGGCGGCATTCTATGAGGAGCTGCAGAACCTGCGTCACGATGCGGAGCATAATGACGAGGGCGTGGTGCTCAGCCTGCAGCGCATGGTGGGCACTTATCACCCCAACCGCGTGGTGAACGAGGACCACACCGTAAGCGCCGCCCATGGCAACACTGAAACCATTGATAAGGAAGAGCTGCAAAAGGCGCTGGCCGAACAGCATTTCACCCAGCAGAACGCCCAGTGACGGCGGTCTGGCGGGGCCTGCGGGCGCAAAACCTTCCCCAAGGAGGCTTGACTTATGTATGAATCCTGCATCAAGCGTTTGCTTGACCTGATTTTGTCGCTGGCAGCCTGTGTGGTGCTGGCAATCCCAATGGGAATTATTGCCCTGTGGATCAAAAAAGATTCGCCGGGACCGGTGTTCTTTAAGCAGCGCCGGGTTGGCCGCGGCAAAAAATGCTTTAATATCTTAAAGTTCCGCACTATGCGCGGGGATACCCCCCACGATGTGCCCACCCACCTGCTGAAAAACGCAGACAGCTATATCACCAAAAGTGGGGCTTTCCTGCGCCGCACCAGCCTGGATGAGCTGCCGCAGATCTATAACATTGTGGCAGGGCAGATGTCCATCATCGGCCCGCGCCCGGCGCTGTATAATCAGTATGACCTGATCGCCGCGCGCGATGCCGTGCATGCCAATGACATCCGCCCCGGTCTGACCGGCCTGGCCCAGATCAATGGCCGCGATGAGCTGCCGATTGATGTGAAAGCCCGCTATGACGGTGAGTATGCCGCTGACATCACTTTCCTGAACGATGCAAAAATCTTTTTGCATAGCATTACTTATGTGTTCCAGCGCCGCGGCGTGGTAGAAGGCGGCACCGGCACCATGCAGCAGGCCGAAAACAGCCAAAAAGAGCAGAAATAATCCCTGCTTTGGCAATTTGACCAAATGGAAAACCACTGCAAAACCAACATATTTTGCTAAAAAATCCAAATTAACCAAGAAAATATTGAGTTTTTCGTTGAAATATGTTGCAAAAGTCAACCTGATTGTGTAAAATATACATTGTAGTTAAATCTATTTGTGTCAAAATAACAGCAATGAGCCGATGGGAGCTTCTGTTCGGCCATTGTCAATTTGCATATAAACATGAAGGAGAGGCAGTATTATGGCAAACAGGGTATTCCAGAACGTGGTCTACCAGATGAAGGACGCGATCGACCGCGTGGTAGGCGTGGTGGACGAAACGGGAGCCGTCATCGCCTGCTCCGAGCTGGGGCAGATCGGCGAAATGCGGGAAGGCTTTGCTGTTGCCCGCCTGACGGCCGGGGATGCCTTTGAAAAGGACGGTTATGCCTACCACCAGTTCTCCAACGCAAAACATAACGATTATGCTGTGTTTGTGGAAGGCAACGATCCCACTGCCGCCCAGTTTGCTTCGCTGCTGTCCATCAGCCTGCAGAGCATCAAGCAGTACCACGATGAAAAGTTTGATAAAACCAATTTCATCAAGAATGTGGTGCTGGATAATATCCTGCCCGGTGATATTTACGCCAAAGCGCGGGAGCTGCACTTTGTTTCGGATGTGCAGCGCGTGGTTCTGTTGATCCGCGTTACCTCCGGCAATGATATTTCCGCTTATGATGTGGTCAGCAGCCTGTTCCCGGATAAACAGAAAGACTTCGTGTTCAACATCAGCGAAACAGATACCGTGCTGGTGAAAGAAATCCGCCCTGATAACAATACCCGCGATATGGAAAAGCTGGCAGCTTCCATTGTGGATACCCTGCAGGGCGAACATTATATCAAGGCAGTTGTCGGCATCGGCACCCCCATCAACAACATCAAGGATCTGGCCTCCTCCTTTAAGGAGGCGCAGATCGCCATGGAAGTTGGTAAGGTATTTGATACCGAAAAGCAGGTCATCAGCTATGATCACCTGGGCATTGCCCGCCTGATTTATCAGCTGCCTACCACCCTGTGCGAAGCATTCCTGCGCGAAGTATTCAAGCAGGACAGCATTGATTCGCTGGACTCTGAAACGCTGTTCACCATCCAGCGCTTTTTTGAGAACAACCTGAACGTTTCCGAAACCAGCCGCGGTCTGTTTGTGCACCGCAACACGCTGGTTTACCGCCTGGAAAAGATCAAGAAGCTGACCGGCCTGGATCTGCGCAAGTTTGACGATGCGATTGTGTTCAAGGTAGCCCTGATGGTCAAAAAGTATCTTTCCTCTGACCCTGCCCGTTACTAAAATATCCTATAAGCGCTTTTTCCGCGCCCCCCTGCTTGGTGGGCGCGTTTTTTGTTGCAGGTTTGCTGGAAGAGAAGATGAGCGGATAAGTGGAATGCAGGAAAACAAAACGGATGGATGAAGAAAAATAGGAGAGGGGAGAACGGAAAAAGGAGCGGATGAATAAGCATAAAGGCAAGTCTATAGCCATACACAGCCCGCACAGGCCGTAAAATTTACAAAGTTTCCACAAATTGCCCAAAGATACAAAATTGACGAAAATGCGATATATTCCACAAGGCACCCGCTGCACGGAATCTTGACGGGGCGGGCTTCCTATGGTACATTATTAAATGTATCGTTTTGCCCTGGGGTGTAGTGTACCATTTTGCACGCCATGGCCGGGAAGTGCTGTATTGCTTTAGGAGCGCCATTCATGATCGATTTTGAACATGTTACCAAAGTATATGAAACCCAAAATGATGAAAATGTGGCGTTGGAAGATATCAACATCCACATTGATGAAGGGGAATTCGTTTTTATCCTGGGCCATTCCGGCGCGGGCAAATCCACATTCCTCAAACTGATCCAGATGGAAGAAAAGCCCACCGAGGGCAAAATTTATATCAACGATCAGGACCTGACCACCATCAAGCGCCGCAAGGTGCCTTATCTGCGCCGCCAGATGGGCGCGGTGTTCCAGGATTTCCGCCTGATCCCCACCATGACGGTGTACGAGAACGTGGCTTTTGCCATGCGCGTGACCAACATCAATAACAAAACCATCAAGAACCGTGTACCGTTCGCCCTCAGCCTGGTTGGCCTGGAGGATAAGATGGACCGCCTGCCGGATGAGCTTTCCGGCGGCGAGCAGCAGCGCGTTGCCGTGGCCCGCGCCCTGGCCCATGGCCCCAAGCTGATCATTGCGGACGAGCCTACCGGCAACATTGACCCCGAAATGAGCATGGATATCATGCAGCTGTTCGAGGCCATCAATAAAGTGCATATCACCGTTGTGGTTGTTACCCATGAGCATGAGCTGGTGCACAAGCTGGCCGCCAAGTATAACAACCGAATCATCACGCTGGCCAACGGGCATGTGGCATCTGATACCGCCCACCCCGAAGTGGCGCAGGAGTACGAAGAATGGCTTGCTGCCCGCCGGAACGATGATGAATACGAGTATGAGGATTAAGGAGGGGTAGACCATGCGTTTTTCCAGTTTTACCTACCTCGTGGGGCAGGGCCTGCATAACCTCAAGGCAAACAAAATGATGACGCTTGCCTCTATGGGCGTGTTGATCGTCTGTATGATTTTAGTTGGCGCAGCATTTTTGTTCGGCGCTAATATTGATTCCATGGTGGCCTATATCGGTGAGCAGAACGAAACGGTTGCGTTCATCAATGATGACGCTGATACCGCCGCCGTGGAGGAAGCCATCCGCAGCATTCCGCATGTGGCCGGGGTGGAGTTCATCTCCAAAGACCAGATGCTGGACGAGTACAGCCAGCGCCTGGAAGGCTACACCAACCTGAAAGAGATGTTCCAGAACGATAACCCGCTGCTGGCCAACTATGTGGTGCGTGCCGATGACCCGGCCAACATCTCCAGCGTGGCCGCAGCATTACAGAATGTGGACGGCGTGCGCGCGGTCAACTCGCCGCAGGCCATGTCAGATCTGTTTGTTTCGCTGCAAAAGGCGGTTACTTATGTCTGCTATGGCCTGGTCATCGTGCTGGCCATCGTCAGCGTGGTGGTCATCAGCAACACCATCAAAATTACCGTGTTCAACCGCCGCAAGGAGATTGGCATTATGAAGCTGGTTGGTGCAACCAACGGCTTTATCCGGTTCCCGTTCTTTGTGGAGGGTGTTACCTCCGGCCTGATCTCCGCGCTGATCGCTTCCGCCATTGTGTGCGGCGGATACTATGCCGTGTATGAATGGTACGGCAAGAACCCCACCAACCTGACGACAATGTTTGGCGGCACACTGCTGCCGCTGCAGGACCTGTGGTATTATGTTGTGCTGGGCTTTATGCTGTTTGGCTTTGTGCTGTGCGGCATTGGCACTGCAACCAGCATCCGCAAACATCTGCAGGTCTGAGCACCCGGCGCTTGCCTTGAGCTTTTTGAACCGCCAAAACCCGTTTTACCCGCATCCCACCAAAGGGGGAAAGTTGAAAATGTCCATTGCCATCCGCCGCAATGTGCGGCGCGCAGGGGCTGCGTTGATGGCTGCCTTGGTTGCCGCGGCGCTGTGCCTGAATGCTGCCATGCCGGCCCATGCCGATGATAAGCAAAAAGAGCTGGAAAACAAAAAGAACGAGCTGCAGTCGGAACTGGACCGGATCCGCCAGCAGCTGAAAGACGTTGCCAGCGATAAAGCCGAAGCCGAGCAGCAAAAACAGCTGCTTGTGCAGGAGAAAAACACCATCAAGGGCCAGATCAATGCGCTGAATGACCAAATTGATGATATCAGCGCACAGATCGTGGAAAAAGAACAGCAGATCACCGATAAGCAGGCTGAAATTGACCAGAAGCAGGCAGAATACGATGACCGCTGGGCAAAATATAAAGAGCAGGTCGTCAGTATGCAGATGCTGGACCAGGGCGGCGGTATTGCGCTGCTTTCCACGGCGGAAAACATTTATCAGCTGCTGACCTTTGACCAGGTGCTGCAGGATATTTCGGATGCCAACACCCAGGCCTGCGAGGATCTGGAACAGCAGGGCATTGAGCTGACCAACGAGCGCACCCAGCTGGAAGAAGCGAAGGCATCGCTGGAAGCGGACGAAGAAGAGCTGCAGAACCAGAAAAGCCAGCTGGACAGCAAAACCCAGGAGCTGGCCAGCAACATTCAGGCCCAGGATGCCAGCATCTCCGCTGCCGCAGCGCAGGAGCAGGCTCTGGAAGAAGCCAAGAGTGATAAACAGGCAGAGTTCGATAAGGCTGCTGATGAATATGACGCTTACCTGAAATCTCTGATTGCCCAGACCCAAAGGAACTACGCCAATGCGCCCATCAGCTGCTCGCTGAACTTTATCTGCCCGCTGCCGAGCTATAAGTATATCTCCTGCCAGTATGGCAGCGGCGGCCACAAGGGCGTTGACTTTGCCGCGCCCGGCGGCACCAACATCCGCGCTGTGGCAAGCGGCGTTGTCACCGTGTCCGGCTGGCACTACAGCTATGGCAACTATGTCATGATTTACCACGGCACCGACGACCAGGGCAACACCTATGCTACCCTGTACGCCCACATGAACAGCACCCCGCCGGTCAGTGTGGGCCAGAACGTTTCGCAGGGGGATGTCATCGGCCATGTTGGCACCACCGGCAACTCCACCGGCAACCACCTGCACCTGGAACTGCGTGTGAACGGTGCGCGCACCAACCCGCTGAACTATGTTCCGCACTAATGTTATGGTGTAGCTGAAAAAGCGCCAGCCGACACTTTATTTTCAGTTATGCCTTAGGCCTGACAGCCTGAAGGAGATCAATTTCGATGAACCAGCAAAAACATAAGCTTGTTGTGCGCATTGTCTGCCTGGTGATCGCCGTCTTGATGGTGGCAAGCCTTGCCGCAACGGCGTTTATGGCACTGCTTTGATCCGGCAGCAACGCACAACTTTTACGCAAGGGAGCACATTTTCGCTATGAGCAAAAAAGTCAGTCTTGGTGTGGCCGCAACCGTCACGCTGATTGCAATGGCCGTGACCTTTTCCATGACCATGACCGTATCCATGAACATGTTCAACAATACGGTTTCCAGTGTTAAAAACAAGGAGCGCATGTATAACAAGCTGTCCGAAGTGGACCGCTATGTGCGCGCAAATGAGTACTTTGATATCAACGATGATACGCTGAACGATACCATTGCATCCGGCTATATGCTGGGCATCAGCGACCGGTACGCCCGCTATTATTCCGCCAAGGCCTACAGTGAAAGAGTCGGTCTTGCCAATGGCCGCCTGATGGGCATTGGCGTTTCCGTTGTCAAGGATCCGTCCTCCGGCTATGCGCGCATCATCCGTGTGTATGATAACACCCCCGCTACCAACGTTGGTCTGGAAGTCGGCGGCTTTATCACCGCTATCGGCGATACCAGTACCCGCAGCATGAGCGATACCGCCACCATGACCTCCGCCCTGTTGGGGGAGGAAGGCAGCACCGTCAACATCAAATACCTGACTCCCCTGCGGGAAGAGCAGAGCTTTGAAATTATCCACGCCAACTATACCACCCCCAGCATCAGCACGGTGCGCCTGATGGATAACGGCGTTGGCTACCTGCGCATTGATTCCTTTACCTCAGGCACGGCGGTGGAATTCCGCAATGCTGTCAACAGCCTGACCAACCAGGGGGCTACCTCGCTGATTTTTGACCTGCGCGATAACAGCGGCGAAAACCTGAACGCTGCCCTTGTTGCCACAGATTACTGCGTGCCCTCCGGTCTGATTGCCCAGAGCCAGGATAAGGGCGGCAATGTGACAGACCTGCGTATGTCTGACGAAAACGAGATCACCCTGCCCATGGTCTGCCTGGTCAACGGCAGCACGGCATCCGGTGCGGAGCTGTTTGCCAACGCTCTGCGTAAAATGGCCGGGGCCACCATTGTGGGCAGCACCACGGCGGGCAAAGGTGTTCTGCTCAGCGACCCGCAGAGCCTTTCGGACGGCAGCGCGGTGGTAATCACCGTGGGCATTCTGCTGGATAACGAGGGCAAAAACTGGAACGGCACCGGCCTGACCCCGGATGTGGACGCCAGCCTGACCAACGATGAACAGAGCAGCTATTACGACTTTACTGTCGATAACGACCCCCAGATCACCAAGGCTATCAATGCCATTTCCGGCGCCAATGGCCAGTAAGCGGGCAGGGGAGACCCAGCCTGAGATATACCCTAAGGCAACACCGCACAATTCCCGCCTTGCGGCTTAAGTACCGCTCCGGCGGCTGCGGCACGGCATCTGCGTTGCCAAAATGCTCGATAATACACAAAGTATTATCTGCGCTTTTGGCTTAGCAGCTGCCGCACCTCGCTCGCCGTATCGGCACTTAGAATTATGCGGTATTGCCCTAAACACAGTATAAGAAGAAACGGAGTGCCAGCCCCATGCCAAACCTGACGGACCTTTCCACCATTCGTGATGTGTGCGCACGGCACGACTTTGCACTTTCCAAGGGGTTCGGCCAAAACTTTATCATCAACCCCGGCATCTGCCCCCGCATTGCGGAAGCCGCTGGCATTGGCCCCGGCTGGGGTGCGCTGGAAGTCGGCCCCGGCATCGGTGTGCTGACAGAACAGCTGTGCAAACGCGCGGATAAGGTAGTTTCGATCGAAGTGGACAAGCGCCTGCCGCCGATCCTGGCCGAGACAATGGCCGAGTACGAGAACTTTAAGCTGGTGCTGGAAGATGTGCTGAAAGTGAACTTGCGCACCCTACTGGCGGAAGAATTTGGTGATAAGCCCGTTGCCGTCTGCGCCAATCTGCCGTATTACATCACCAGCCCCATTCTGATGCGCTTATTGGAAGAAAAACTGCCCATCCGCAACATTACCGTCATGGTGCAGAAAGAGGCTGCACAGCGCCTGTGTGCCGCCCCTGGCACGCGTGAGGCGGGGGCAATCAGCTATGCGGTGGCTTATTACGCCAAACCCAAGCTGCTGTTTACTGTGCAGCCGGGTAGCTTTTACCCTGCCCCCAAAGTGACCAGCGCGGTCATCCAGCTGGATGTCCACACCACACCGCCTGTTACCCCGCCCAACGGGGACGAAGCCGGGCTGTTCCGCCTGATCCGGGCAGCATTTTCTCAGCGGCGCAAGACCGCGGCCAATGCCGTGGCGAACGGCCTGGGCATTTCCAAAGCTAAAGTGAACGCTGCATTGCAGGCCGCCGGGTTGGATATCCGCCTGCGCCCGGAGCAGCTGACGCTGGAAGATTACTGCGCGCTGCAGGCCGCCCTGGCCGCGGCAGAATAAGCGCCGTTCGGAGCGCTACTGCCCCATAATTCGGCATTGACAAGGTGCCGCAACATGTGCTAGAATACTTAGGTATTCCGAAGGTATATCTGAAAACAAAGAAAATGACGGATATTTCGCAAACACAAGCAGGGTTTAAGGCTCTTTAACGCAAAATCCGGCTACGTTTGTAGAAATAGACGATATGTTCAACTTTTCAGATACAACCTAAGGATTTCTTAGCCGTGCTGGCGTAGCTCAATTGGCAGAGCAGCTGATTTGTAATCAGCAGGTTGCAGGTTCGATTCCTGTCGCCAGCTCCATACGACTTGACGCTAAAACGATGTTTTTAGCGTCTTTTTTGTTGCCTTGACCGCACATTTGACCGCACTCTTTTATGCGTTGTTCAAAATCTTCAAAAATGTTCCGTTCACAGCCTCCGCTGTGGCCTCTGCTTCACCATTCAAGACGTGCCCATAAATTCCAAAGGTGTCCATATCCAGGCTATGCCCCACAAGGCCCTTGACCTCTCCGGCGGGCAGCGTCTTAACCACAGACACAAAGGTGTGGCGCAGCTCGTACAGGCTGCAAGGGGTCAGGCCATTGGCGGCGCAGTAGACTTTCCAGCGCTTATAGTAGGTTTCTTCTCGCAGGATGCAAAACACGCTGTCCTGGTGTCCGGTGATCTCCCGCTGATCTTCCAGCACCCGCCGGGCCATGCCTGACAGCACGAACGAGCGGACGGCGTTCTGGTTCTTGCCTTTGGTGATCTCTCCGCGCACGTTGACGGCCCGCTGCACGTGGACGGTGTTGCCCTGTATGTCAGGCCATTGCAGGCCCATAAGCTCACCGGGGCGCAGGCCTGTGAGCACCTGGAAGCGGTAGGCGTTTACGTATTCATCCGGGACCCGCTTGCCCCTGTACAGCGTGGTGTCTGTGTTGAACAGTGTGATAAGGTCGGCGGGCTGCAAAACCTTTTTGCCTTTGAGCCGGGCCCCGGCGGGCACACGCAGGCCCTCCGGGTTGAATGTGGTCAACTTGGCGGCTCGGCAGAACTTGCACAGGGCGCGCAGGTCAGAGCACAGGCAGGATAGTGTCTTTTTAGACAGCCCTGCCGCATAGGCCTTATTGACAATGTTCTGCAAGTCCTGTTCTGTCAGGGCAGACAACTTCTTGTTGCCTATGTTCGGTTCTATCCAGCACCGCCAACGCGTGGCAATGTTGCGGCAGTGGCCTTTACTGGTGGTTTCTTGCTGTGCTGCAAACCACATGGCATAGGCCTGGCGCACGCGCATGGCGGTGTCAGTCACACCGGTTTGCAGCCACTTGTCAGCCTTGGCATTTGCTTCACGCTGCCCAGTGCGGCCCGGTGTGGAGCTGTAAAAGCTCTTGCGGGTGCCGTCTTTCTGGACGTCAATCCGCCAACGGGTGCCGGTCCACTTGGCTGTGTTGGTTCTGGTGGTCATTGTCGGGGATCCTCCTTTACAAGCCTTTGCAGGTAGCGAATATATTCATCTTTCTGTTCCTTGGTCAGCGTGTGCAGTAGATTAAGAAACTCTTTCTCTCGCTCGGTCAGGTTCATTGTGCAGCATCTCCTTTGCGGCGGGCACGGTCCTTGCGCTTCCCGCTGATCTCTCCGGCCAGATAGGCGGAAAGCATCATATTCACCAGTGCAGAAAAGCTTTTGCGGTCAATGGGCCGCGCCTGGTAGGTATCCATCAGGTCGCGGATAAAATCATAGGTCTTACTATCCAGGGGGAACATCTGCCCGGCGGTCAGGGCCTCCGACAGTGTCACCCACGGCGCATTTTGTATCATTGGCGTGTTACCTCCTGTTTTGTCCTGCCATCATCAGCACCGGGGCGGACAGTCCCCGGCGGACCCTCCATGGTCTGGAGGGTTTCGGCTCAGTCGTAAATGTGTTCTTTGACTTCCACCAGGCAGCGATACCCGGCCACATGGTCAGACAGAAAGCTTTCCGCAAACCGTGCGGCCTTTATCAAGCTGCTGGTAATGACGTTTATTGTGGTGTGGTTGCCGTTCTGCGTTTCATAGGTGACTTCATATTCAAGCATTGCTTTGTACCTCCTTGTTTTGCTTTGATGATTCTATTATATGCCTACATGCGCATAGATGCAATGCACAGAATTTACAAATATACATGCGCATGGATGCCGCCGGGTTGTGCACGTCGCATACTTGCACATAGATGCAATTTGCGGTATTATAAGATTGTATATCTATGCGTATGTAGGGAGGTGACAGCATGGGAGGAAAAACCAGCGCAGCCAGCAAAAACAAATACATGGCAAAAGCATATGACCGCGTGAACTTGATTCTGCGTAAAGATGCCCCACAGAATAAAGCGGCAGTGCAGGCGGCAGCCGATGCCGCCGGGGAAAGCCTGAACGCTTATATCGTGGGCGCAGTGGCGCAGCGTATGGACCGCGACGCCAGCGCCCCACAGAGCCCCGTAGACGCTTTACCGCCAGAGGTGGAGCACATGTTGGAGTAAGGCAGCGAACGCGCCACAGGGGCGCCCTTTGCGTGAATGGAGACAGAAAAGGCAATGAAAGAGTACACACCATCCGAAAAAAGCACTGAAGAACTCCGGGGGTATATCGCCAAACTTACTGAAGAAAGCGAACACTTGACAGAATGGCCGGATGTCGATATTGTTGTGGACGATGAAGCAGGCAACTAGACCGCCCCACAGCGGTATATACTAACTGCAAACCTCGTCAACGCCCCGGAAACAGGCCTAGAAACAACGCAAGGCGCAGACGGTAAATTATCCACACAATATGCAAATGCCCCACAGCGGTGGCTTTCGGTGGCCGCTGTGGGGCATTGTTATGCTTTGCGGTTGTATGTTCCATGGCGTGCATCGCCATTGCGGTGCTATGCTGTCCGGTTATTTCAGAGCTTTGGAAAGCAGCTCGTCCAGATCATCGGCCACGATGTGGAAATAGTGGCAGTGTTGCCGGGCTGCTTCTTCCACACTGGTGACAATCACTTTACCCGCCGGGGTGCGGCAGCAGATTTGCAAAGGCTCCCGGCGGATATCCTCGACTTGCTCCAGCAGCTTATCAACTTTCATCTGGCAACCCTCACAGAGTGGCCCACGGTTCTGCATCGCGGGCGATCATGTTCCAGTAAGCATCCCCGCGGGCCGGGTTGGTGGGATCTGCTTCAAGCACAGCATTGCAGCGCTTGATAAATTCATCAAACAGCTTGATGCGGTCAGCGGCAGATTTATAATATCTCTTGGCATAGGGGGCAATGCCGCCGTTACGGTTGCCGTAGTCGATAGCCGCACGCAGCAGCGTGGGGTTGTTCTTGTTACGCTCACATAGCTTTTGATACTCTTCCGCGCTCATAGGAAAGTTAGCAGACAGCAGGGCATAGTCTCCAGACTGGAGGGCCTGCCCGTCCGGCATGTCTGCCGCTTTGGCGGCGTCGGTATACTGTTGGGCCAGCCCTGCCAGTTTCAGCCCTGCCGCCTGGCGCAGCTGCAAGGCTTCGGCGTCCGCGCCTTTGGTCAGCTCGCGGGCGTAGCCCTCCGTGATGTGGCCTTGGCGCTGTTCTTCCGCTGCTTCACGGCGCAGCTGTTCAGACGGCTTCAAGGCTGCATAACAGTCAGTGATAATTTTGCGGGCCTCATTGATGTAGTTCATGGTTTTTCCTCCTAAAAATCTCCGTCCCAACGGCTAGTGCGTGGGGCGATGTTGTAATGGTTGCGAATATAGCGTTCTGCGTCATTCCGCTCTTTGAAATGAAATATACGCCCATTCGGTTCTTCCACCTGCCAGCTAATGATATAGCCGTTACGGGAACGGCTCACCAGGCGCAGGGTATTGTCTTTCAAACTCTCCACAACGGACACAGTAACGTCCTGGTCTGTGTGGTGGTGCAGCTGGTTCAACAGCATTTGCGAATTAGCCATTTTTCTTCCCTCCCTTCTTTGGCATTTCTGGCAGATCATCAATTAGCAGGACCCCTTGACCATGCAAGCGCATGTAGCTGTACACCTCTGGCAGCGGCAGCAGCTCCCCGCCGGGCAGCTTGTACAGCTTGCCGGTGGGGGTTACTACCTCGGTGACGATCAACAGCTTGTCGCCGGGGGTGCCACGCTCCAGCGCTTCCAGCCGGGCTAGTGCATTTTTCATTGTGGGCCCTCCCTCACAGCTGCACGCGGTCGGTGTATCCCATGACGGCAACGGCTTCCCGGTGGGCTTTCTCCCAGCTGGTGGAATACGGCAGCACAAGGGCTTGACAGTCCAGCCAGCCACGGGGCGCAAGCCCAATATCCCGCCGGGGCAGGGTGGTGGGGTCAGCATCCAGCACTGCTTGCACCAACTTGGCAAACTTGGCAAAAGCCGCCTGCCGCTGTTCCACTGTGGGGCAATACTGTGCAAACACCTTGTCCCAGCCCTCGCGGCCCTCCACAGCAGCGGCGGCTTGCATGGCCGGGTACAGCCCGGCATGGCCTGCATGCCATTTACAGAGCCCCGTAAACTCGTCCAGCGTCAGATCATCCGCAGCAAGGCGGACAGCGGGCAGCCGGTCGGGGTACATTTCATCTTCGGCGGGCTTGGGGGCGGGGCGGGCGGCCCAGTCCTGCAAATGGCCGCTGTAGCCATCACACAGCCGGTCAAACTCTGCCTGCCAACGGTCGTGCGCGGTGGGGTCATCGGCCTGTTGCCGGATGTAATGCCGGGCAATGGCGTCCAGGCCCTCCGAATAGAGCATATAGTAAAGCATTAAAGTAATTCCTCCAGTTTATCCAGCCGCCTGTTAATGTCGGTCATCTCGGCGTACTTAATGCCATATTCAAGCAGGACGCGGGCAGCAGCAACGCGGGAAGCATCCGGCGTGGCGGGGTTCTGCACAATATCCTGCAAGGTGTCCACAGTTTCAGAATACCCGGCGGCAATGCGGTGGGCGGCATCGGCCAGCGCCTCCCGGCGGCCTTTTTCCAGCGCCTCGGCGAACTCTGGTAGTTTCTCATAGCCTTGCAGCGTCTTGGTGGACAGGCCACACACACGGGCAGCATCTACACGGCTCTTACTCGCCAACAGGGCCGCCAGGGCTTTGCGCTGGTTAGCGGTCAGCATGCTTTCCACCTCCAGAATCTTCTTCATTTTTCCACAGCATAGCCAGCCGCCGGGCTTCCAGCAGTCTGGCAGGGCGCTGTGTGTCAGCGTAGGCCACAGCTTCATCCAGGTGCCGCAAAATAAAGTCCTTCTTCCAGCGCTTGCACATGTACTCCAATGCGTCCTCGCGGCGTTCAAAATATTTTCCACTGCCGCCATACTGCACGCAGTACCCAAAGCGGGGCGCGGGGATGATCTGCCCGGTGTCGATCATCGCGGCCAGCTCCGCCAATGTGGCGGGCGGCGGACTGTTGCCAGAAAGCCACAGCTCGCGTTGAAGCTCGATGTCTGAACGGCGGGTGTACCAGATGCCCACAGGCATGAAAAGGCGGTATGTTGAATAAGACATAGTTCTTGAATCCTCCTAAAATCATACGGTAGTGTAGTTTGAGTGTAGTTTGTAGGCCCACAAACTACACGCCCCAAAAGCCACAAATAAGGGGGGACCCTATGGGTAACTACACTAACTACACTAACTACACAAATGTGATAACAATAAGGTTTGTGGGACTTTTTCAAACTACACTCAAACTACACTCAAACTACACTTTGTGGGAAATATCGGGTGCTTTATAAGGGTGTCGTGTAGTTTGTGTAGTTTGTGTAGTTACCCCATAAAAAGCACTACTCTTTTCTTAATATGTGTAGCATACCTTTGGCGCCTCTTACCATGCTGTGCTTGATTCCATGGTATTTCAAATCTTGCCATAGATTATTGAAATACTTTCCTAGCCCCTGTGGGGAGGTGGGCAGCCCGGAATCTGGATGCCGCACTAATACTTCCTCCGCCAGTTCTTGCACTGTCCCTTTCCATTCGCCCCCGGCGGTCAGCTCCTTGATGGTCAGCACCGCCGGATTGCTTTCAAAGCTCTGGAGGGCCTGTTCCTCGACTGTGCCCAGCAGTTCCCAGCGGCAAGAGGCTTTATTGAACCGCGCGGCGTATTGCTCCATGTCAACGTCACGGCCTGTTACTGAAAGTGTGGCTTCCTCGGCAAATCGCCCGTCCCCCTTGGTCAGCATTAACACAGCGTCGGCGGATCCCATAAGCCCTTGCGAACCGTTGATGCCCTCGAAAATGTCCGCTGACCCAGTGCCCTTTTTGGTGTGATGTACAAGCAGCACGCAAATATTGTGTTGTTGGGCCCAGCTTTGCAGGGGGGCACAAATCCGGTAGTCCGCGCTGTATGAGGTTTCATTTTTTCCGGTGGCCGGTTTGATTTTTTGGAACGTGTCAATGCAAACCACTTTCGCGCCGGGGTTGGCCGCTATCCATTCGTCAAGAATCTTGAACAGGTCAGGGCCCAGTATCGGGGCCAGTAGCCGAAAAGTGCAAGTCTCTGGTGCGGCGGTAAAGCCGTCCAGCAACGTGCGCATACGCGCCTGTGCGCGGTTTGCGGAATCCTCCAAATCAAGGTATAGTGTGGGGCCTTGGTTCACCTTGCGGCCCAGCCATTCGCCGCCAGCGGCTACAGCAAGACACAGGTCAAGCGCCATCCAGCTTTTGCCCATCTTGGGGGCCGCCACAAGGAACGACAGGCCAGCAGGCAGTAGCCCAGGCACAGCCCACTGCACCGGTGGCAAATCCATTTTGTCCAGCTCGGCAGCAGTGAAAACCCCGCCCGCCGGGAGGTTTGCGGCCAGAGAGGTAAAACCCTCTATTTTAGCGGCTTCGTCCTGCTTTGCCCTTTGATACGCTCTTAACGCGGTGTTCCTGCGATACGCGCCATCTTTGCGGGCCCCACAAGCAAACCATTTGTCCCAATGGTCTTTTTCGGGGCTGTTGGTTTTTGTTTGTGCCCATGGTGATGCGTCCAAACCGTGCATTAAATCCCCGGCGGATAGCTCGTATTCTGTGGCTTTCCACGCGGAACACACAAACGCAATGTCATCCTTGCTTTCGTCCCCCAGCTTTCCGGGGTGCTCTGTCCAATTCCAAAGCGTGTAAAAGTCCGGGCTTTTTGCTAGGGCAGCTTTAATTATCGCGGTAATCTCTTCCTCTGGACGGTCGGGAACATCGGGCAGCGCAGCCCCCGCGGCGGCGTCCTCTGGCCGCATGTGCATTTGCTCCAGAATTGCGTCAATACCCGGTTGGGCGCTAGGTGCATCAGCAAGCGTCGTCTGTGGCCCCCAAAGCGCCCCCGTCAGGGCTATGTACCGTTCTTGAACATACAGTTCAACTTCTCGTTCATCAGCGTTCTGTGGGTCAATGCGGCGCTTGTTACTACATCCGGCGGGCAGCGTACCGCGCACAAAGCCGTGCAGGCCTGTGCCGCTTTGTGATAGCTCCCAATAGCCGGGAAGAGCCTTTATCCATTCGTCGAATGGCGGCAGCAGGTTCCCGGCGGTGTCAAGGCAATGGTCAAAATCGACCGCCACAAGACCATCCGCCGGGGTAATCTCGTAGCCAATGCCGCGCGCGTCGCCGATCATATCCACTATACAGCGCGCAGGCTCAAAGCTTCCCCAGGTCATGGGATTGTTTGCCTTGGCCCCCTGTGTGGGGCTTACTACTTGACGCGGGGCTTTTGGGTTGTCCGGGTCCACTCCCCACAAAACCCACTGCCGCCGGGCTTGTAGCTCCGGGGGAATGTTGCTATAGTCAAATTGTGGTGCGGTCATGCTTTTTTGCCCTCCAGCCCGGCGGCAGATTCAGCCAGGAACACCCGGTAATAATCATCCGGTTGGAGCCCCAGCACCTTGCCGATTCGCAGCATCTCACCAGTTGTAAAGTCTGCCCGGCGGTGCATCCGGGCAGACAAGGCGCTCCGGCTAAGGCCTGCCGCCTCGGCAAGGTCTTTCTGCTGCATATCGTTGGCAATCATCTGTTGCCGCAATAAAACAAAATTTGTCATTTTTCTTTCGCTCCTTTTTGCTAGAAATTCAGTTCCTACTTGATATTTTAACGCGCTGAAAATGTGAAAACGGGACAGGATTTTGATTTTCCCGTTTCTTTAGTTCAATTATAAACCCGCTGGCACACAGAAATGTGACAAGTTTTTTGTCGGCTAGTCGATGCTTTTATTATAAAACTGCATTTTGAGAAAGACAACCGGGCGGGCTTATGCGGTATTAGCGTTGCTTACCCCGCCCCGTTGGTGCTATACTGTGCCTTGAGCGGTATCCAGTGCGCGGGGAAGTGTTTCCGGGTGCGGTATTTGACCGCACTTTTGACCGCACTATTTTTAATTCAGTAAAAAATCCGCGCTTCGTTTCCGGTCAGAACTTACGGAAATAAAGCGCGGATTCTGTATTTTTACATGCGGGTTTTGCAGAAAATTCAACGTATAGGCGTTCGATTCCTGTCGCCAGCTCCAAAATATCCCGGCAGTTTTATAACTGCCGGGATATTTTTGTATCAATCCTATATTTTGTAGCACAAAAAGGTAAAAAGTACCCCCGGCACAGGGTCAGCCCTGAGCCGGGGGCGGTATATTCAGGAAAATGAGATGGACTGAATGGCAAATACGAGAAGCAGATCTTAGCCCATATTGAGCAAGTTGCTCTTCATAGTTTTCAGCTCTTTTTCCAACTGGTCTTTTTCTTTGGTGTATGCCTGGTAGTCCTGCATCTGCTCCATCACGGCGGGGTCGCTGGCAGTCAGGTAGCCGCTGGTTATGGAGGTGGTGGTGCTGAACTTTTTCTGCTGGCCGTTAAAGTCGATCACCAGGAACTGATCCGTAGAGGGCAGTACCTTGCCCACGCCGAACATCTTGTGGGTTACTTCGCAGCCGGTCAGGTCGGGCAGGGCAGTGGGGCTTGCCAGCAGCTCCTGCAATTTCTGCTCCTTTTCGGCGATCTGCATGCACAGGTCGGCGCGCTCGGCTTTCTGTTTCACGGCCTTGGTGCGTTCCTTGGTGGTTGCCGTGCGGGAAAAGCCCTTGGGGTAATAGCCGTTTACATAGGCGCTGTGCATGATATCATACACCAGCAGATGCAGCTGGTCATTGATGCCGTGCATGGTGTTTTTCAGCCGCTCGGTGTGCAGGCGGGTCAGCTCGTCGTATTTGGGCAGCTCGTTCAGCAGGTCATCGCACATGGCGTAATATTGGGTCAGGTTAAAGGCCGCGCCGGTGCCAAAGTCTTCGTCATAGCCGAAATAGGCGGCCCAGGCTTTGGCTTCGGCGGGAACAAAGAAGTAGTTATCCTCCGGCTCCAGCAGGCTCAGGTACAGCGCGGCGCTGCCGGCCGTCTGAGTGAACTTGGCCATGCGCGGCAGGCAACGGCGGAAACGGCCGTTGACCTGGTCGGCAAACATTTCCACGCGGCCCTGGCGTTTTTTCAGGTCACCGTCATCATCATTGAACAGCCAGCGAAAACACTCGCGCACAAGCTCAACTTCCGTGGCGCGCATCATCAGGGCCTGCATGCCGCCAATGGGCTGCAGGGCGGGCGTGTCCATCACGGCACGGGCCTGCTGTGTGGCCTGGGCAAACATGGCGGGAAAATCCACCGCGTCGATATCCCAGTTTGTGCCAAAGCAGTTGATGGCTTCCCAAACGCCATTTTCTGCGGTTTTGCCATCGGTCAGGCTGCGGATGTACAGGGCAAGGATCGTGTTCAAAGTTTCAGTGTTCAAGCTCAAAACGTGATACCCTCCAATGAATTACAATGAATTGCCGCCGCCCGCCGCAAAGGTTTTTATTGGGCGACAACCTTTTTATTATACGAAAAAATCAGGGCTTTCGTCAAGGCATCGCGGAGCAAAAAAGAATGGGCAATACCGCATAATTCTAAGTGCCGATACGGCGAGCGAGGTGCGGCAGATGCCAAGCCAAAAGCGCAGATAATACTGGATGTCTTATCGAGCATTTTGGCAACGCAGATGCCGTGCCGCAGCTGCCGGAGCGGTGCTTAAGCTGCAAGGCGGGAATTGTGCGGTGTTGCCAATGAAAAAAGGCACCGGCGGTGAAAGCAGGTACACCGCCGGTGCCGAAAAATAAAACAGGGATAAGTGAGATATAGACAGGGAAGAACGCCGCCTTGCAAAAGGCAGGCCGCCGAATGGCTCAGGTATGGAAAACGCCAATGGTGGGGTTGATAAAATCAACGATGAGCAAAAACGAGATGACAGCCAGCATGCCGATCAGGCAGAAAAACATGCGGCGCAGCCAGCGGTTTTTATCGGTAAGGATATCCCGGTACTGCTTGTCTTTGTTCTCAAGCTCCCGCATGTACTGCTGACGGGCGGCGTCCAGGGTTTTGGCATAATAGTTCTGCATGGAAAGCAGCAGCTGCATCACGTTGGAATCCAGCAACTGGCCGTTTTCGCTCTCCAACTTTTGTAGGCCGGTGATCGCATCCAGCGAGCCATCCATGGCGGCAACGATCGCGGCGACATCACGGAAGCTGGGATTCTCGGTCTGGCCGCTCAAAATGCGGTTTACGGTGCTGAGGGGCACCCCGCTTGCACTGGAGATTTGCTGCAGGGTCAGGTTTTGTTCGGATTTCATATTTTTCAACGTTTCCACAATAGATTCTTGCATAAACCTCCTCCATTTCCCAAATCTGGGAAAGCCTAAAAGGGCGTTTCTCAGATTTGATGGTTTACAATTCCGGCAGCCTCTGCTACAATTCACATAATGTTTCCATAAGGCGATGGGGAAACAGGAAAGACCCCACCGCTGCCAAGGGCAACGTGATCCCCCGGCAGGAAGCATCCCGAAATGTGCCGCAAAACATGCCACTATTTTAATATGGCTTTTATAATTTGTCAAGAATTGTAAGAACTGTTAAAAAATGGATGCCTGCGGTATGGTGGGGAAACTGTTTGGGCTGTGGAAGGGGGCCGAGAACGATTTACCAGTATCTTGCGGTGGAACAAACCCTGTTCAGCTGTGAACTTGGCCGCTATACTGCTTTTGGAATTGCGGCCCAAAAGCGAGTACCGGATGGCTGGCGGCAGATTGCATTTGTCCCAGATATTTGCACCAATGCCCAACAGGCACAGCGCCTGGCGCAGCTGTGCACACAGGGGCAGCTGGAACCCATCCATTTGATGGATGTAATTGAAGATTTTGTGGCAGACCCTTGTTCCTGGCCATAGAGGGCCTGGCTTGCCGCAGAAATGTTAAAATCCCCCGGATCGTATAGAATCCGAGGGATTACGTTTTTATTTTGGGCGACTGATTCGTTTGGAGAAGGGGGATGCCTTTGGGGCAAAACGGACCGCAGGGACAGCTCTCAGGCGGAGATGGCCGACCTGCAAAGCACTTTGGGCAGGTCACTTATGGCAATACCGCATAATTCTAAGTGCCGATACGGCGAGCGAGGTGCCGCAGCTGCCGGAGCGGTGCTTAAGCCGCAAGGCGGGAATTGTGCGGTGTTGCCTTATATATTCTCCCAAAGCCGTAACAGCTTGTCCGGGGCATCAAGAAGGTCGCCTACTGCAAATATTACAGCAGCTGCACACCAGCGCGCTCGCACACGGCTTTGGTCTCGGCATCCCACAGGCTGACCTGCACTTCGCCGATGTGGGCCTTGCCCAGCAGCAACATGCACAGGCGGCTCTGGCCAATGCCGCCGCCCATTGTCAGGGGCAGCTTGCCTTCCAGCAGCATTTTGTGGAACGGCAGTTCCGCACGCTCCGGGCAGCCTGCGGCTTCCAGCTGGCGGGTCATGGCGGCCGGATCCACACGGATGCCCATGCTGGAAAGCTCCAGTGCACAGCCCAGCGCTTTGTGCCAGAACAGAATATCGCAGTTCAGCGTCCAGTCATCATAGTCAGGGGCACGGCCATCGTGGCGGATGCCGCTTTTCAGCTGGCCGCCGATCTGCATGATGCAGACGGTGCCATGGGCGCGGGTAAAGGCGTTTTCGCGCTCTTTGGGGGTCAGGTCGGGGTACAGGTCTTCCAGCTCCTGGGTGGTGATAAAGGTCGGCTCACGGGTCAGGCGGATGGCTTTCAGCTCCGGGAACTTCCAGCGCAGCTCGTCCGCAGTGGAGCAAACGGCATCCACAATATCGCGCACGGTTTCCTGCAAAAAGGGCAGGGTGCGGTCCTTCGCGGTGATGACCTTCTCCCAGTCCCACTGGTCTACATAAATGCTGTGCAGGTTGTCAAGCTCTTCGTCGCGGCGGATGGCGTTCATGTCGGTCACAAGGCCCTGGCCGGGGCGGAACCCATACTCAGCAAGGGCATAGCGCTTCCATTTGGCCAGGCTGTGCACAACTTCAGCGCGCTCATCCAGGCAGGGTACATCAAAGCTGACGGGGCGCTCTACGCCGTTCAGATCATCGTTCAGGCCGCTGCCGTTCAAAACAAACAGCGGGGCGGTAACGCGCTTCAGGTGCAGGGCGGCACACAGCTTTTCCTGAAAGATGGTTTTGATGATGCCGATGGCCCGCTGGGTATCGTACAGGCCCAAAAGATCATGATAGTTTTTGGGAATGGACGTTTTGGACATAAATATTCCTCTTTTCCTCTCTACTTGCAGGGCAGCGTATGACTGCACCTTGAGCCGGAACGCCAGGCTGTGACAAATTCCGGCAAATTACACCGCATTTATTATAATCCCTGCGTCCGTCTGCGTCAAACAAAATTCGCCGATGACGTACAGGATATACAGCAAAACTAAAAATAACGGCCCGCACTGCATTTGCAGCCGGGCCATTTGATATTTAGGGCAATACCGCATAATTCTAAGTGCCGATACGGCGAGCGAGGTGCGGTAGCTGCTAAGCCAAAAGCGCAGAAAATACTTTGTGTATTATCGAGCATTTTGGCAACGCAGATGCCGTGCCGCAGCTGCCGGAGCGGTGCTTAAGCCGTAAGGCGGGAATTATGCGGTATTGCCTTAGTTGGGGTTATGCAGCGGGGCAGGCGTTACGCCTTGGCAAATTGGCTTGCATACAGGTTGGCGTAAAAGCCGCCCCTGGCCAGCAGCTCCTCGTGGGTGCCGCGCTCAATAATGTTGCCGGCTTTCATCACAAGGATCTGATCGGCGTTTTTGATGGTGGAAAGGCGGTGCGCCACAATAAAGCTGGTGCGGCCTTTCATCAGTTCCTCAAAGGCATCCTGAACCAGCACTTCGGTACGGGTATCAATGCTGGAGGTTGCTTCGTCCAGAATCAGGATGGGCGGTTTGCGCAGCATAACACGGGCAATGCAAAGCAGCTGCTTCTGGCCCTGGCTGATGTTGCCGCCGTCCTCGGCAATTACGGTATCATAGCCCTGGGGCAGGCGGCAGATAAAGCTGTGGGCGCGGGCACGCTTGGCGGCGTCGATGATCTCCTCGCGGGTGGCGTCCGGCTTGCCGTAAGCGATGTTATCTGCCACAGTACCGGCTTTCAGCCAGGTTTCCTGCAAGACCATACCCAGGTTGCCGCGCAGCGAATCCCGCGTTACGGTGTCAATGGGGTGGCCGTCCACCTTCAGGGTGCCGCCGTTGATCTCGTAAAAGCGCATCAGCAGGTTGACCAGGGTGGTTTTGCCGCAGCCGGTGGGGCCGACCAGGGCAATGCGCTGGCCGGGCTGAACGCGCAGGTTCATGTCTTCAATCAAGGGCACATCCGGCACATAGCGGAACTTGACATGCTCAAACTCCACACTGCCTGCACCTTGGGGCAGGGTAACGGCATCGGGGGCATCGGGCAGGATGGGGTCTTCGTCAATAAAGTCGAACACACGCTGCGCACAGGCCAGGGCGTTCTGCAGCTCGGTCATAACGCCGGAAATATCATTGAACGGCTTGGTGTATTGGTTGGCATAGTTCAGCAGAACCGAAAGCTCGCCGACCGTAATGCCGCCGCCAATGGCAACCAGCGCGCCCACCACGCCGACCGCCGCATACACCAGCGCGTTGACAAAGCGGGTGGCAGGGTTGGTGATGGAGGAAAAGAAGGTGGCCTTTACGCCGCAGATCTGCAGATCAGCGTTGATCTTGTCAAAGCGCTCCTCGGCGCGGCTTTCGTAACCGAAGGCGCGGACAAGATGCTCGTTGCCGATCAGCTCGTCCACCAGACCGGTCAGCTCGGCGCGGGTCTCGCTCTGTACGCGGAACATATCATAGGTATGCTCCGCAATGAACTTTGCCACAAAGATGGAAAGCGGGGTGAGAACCACAACGATCAGGGTAATGCGCCAGTCAATGGAAAGCATAAAGCCCAAAGTGCCCACAATGGTCAGAATGCCGGTGAACAGCTGGGTAAAGCCCATCAACAGGCCGTCACTGAACTGCTCCACATCGGTGTTGATGCGGCTGATGGCGTCGCCGGGCTTGTGGGCATCCATATAGCTCAGGGGTAAAATCTCCATGTGCTGGAACGCCTGCACGCGGATGTCGCGCACCACCTGGAAGGTGATGCGGTTGTTCACCATGTTCATCAGGCACTGGCAGATGGAGGTGACACACACGGTAACGCCAAACTGGATGGCAATCTTGCCCAGGGCAGGGAAGTTGACATTGCCCTGGCCCACAATCAGGTCCACGCCGCGGCCCGAAAGAATGGGGGCGTACAGCGTGGTAAGAACGGTAACGGCGGCAAGCAGCAGGGTGAACAGCACCAAACCGCGGTACGGCTGGATCAGCTTTAACACGCGCTGAATGGTGCCTTTACTGCCCCGCAGGGAAACACGCTTTTTCTTTGCATTGCTCATAAGGTCTTTTCCACCTCCTCGCGGCTCAGCTGGCTCAGGCAGATCTCGCGGTAAACATCGCAGGTTTTCAGCAGGTTGGCATGGGTGCCGCTGCCCACCAGATTACCGTCATCCAGCACCAGAATGCGGTCCGCACGCTGCACAGCGGAAGCACGCTGGGAAACAATAAATACCGTCATGCCATGGGTCTGCTCTTTCAGCGCTTTGCGTAAAGCAGCGTCCGTGGCAAAATCCAGGGCGGAGGAACTGTCGTCCAAAATCAGTACCTGGGGGTGAGGCACCAGCGCACGGGCAATGGTCAGGCGCTGGCGCTGGCCGCCGCTGAAATTGCGCCCGGCGGTCTCCACCGGTTCATCCAGCCCTTTGGGCTTGCCGCGCACAAAGTCCGCCGCCTGGGCAATCTCCAGGGCCTGCCAGATCTGCTCATCGGTGGCGTCGGGGCAGGCCCATTGCATGTTGTCCCGGATGGTGCCGGTAAACAGCACGGCGCGCTGCGGCACAATGCCGATCATCTGGCGAAGCTGGGCAAAACCGTACTGCTGCACAGCATGGCCAAACAGTTCAACGCTGCCGCTGGTGCAGTCATAAAAGCGGGGAATCAGGTTGATCAGGGTGGATTTGCCGCTGCCCGTGCCACCGATCACGCCGATGGTCTGGCCATTCTGGGCGGCAAAGCTGATGTCCGTCAGGCTGGGGGCACCGGCACCGTGGTAGGTAAAGCCCACATGGTCAAATGCAACGGCCGGGGCGCCCGCTGCCGGGGCAAGGGCAGCCGCGGCGGGGTCGGTCATCGTGGATTTGGTGTTCAGAATCTCCGAAACACGGATGCCGCTGGCCAGTGCGCGGGTGACAGAAACCACCAGATCGGCAATGCGCAGCAGGTTGATAAGGATCTGGTTCATATAGTTGATTAGGGCAATGATCTCGCCCTGGGTCAGCGCGCCGCTGTTTACCTGCAGCCCGCCGCGCATCAGGATGGCGATCACGCCCAGGTTGACGATGAGATAGGTCAGCGGGGTCATCAAAGCGGAAATGCGCCCGGCGGTCAGCTGGAAAGTTTTCAGTTTGTCGTTCACGGCGGTAAAATCCGCAATTTCGTCATCCTGCCGTGCAAAGGCGCGCACCACGCGGGCACCCACATAATTTTCGCGGGTCAGCAGGGTCACTTTGTCCAGCGTATTCTGGGCGGCGCGGTACTGGGGCACCGTCACCCGCATGATCAGCCAGACCACCAGCGAGATGGCCAGCGTGACCAGCACGAACCAGAACCCCATGGTGGGGCTGATGACAAACGCCAGAATCAGCGCGCCGATGACAATAAACGGGCAGCGCAGCAAAAGGCGCAGCGTCATGTTTACGCCGTTTTGCAGCTGGTTCACATCGCTGGTGATGCGGGTGACCAGCGTGGGCGTGCCGATGCCGTCCAGCTCCGTGTAAGAGAGGGTATCAATGTGGCGGAACAGCGCCCCGCGCAGCGCCGTGCCATAGCCCAGCGCGGCCTTGGCGGCAAAATACTGCGCCGTCAGGCTGGATGCCATACCCACAACCGCAAGCAGCACCATCAAGCCGCACTGCTTGCCAATATAAGCCAAATCCCCGTTTTTGATGCCCACATCAATGATGTTGGCCACCACAAGGGGAACCAACAGCTCAAAGCAGGCTTCCAGCATTTTGAACAGCGGGGCAAGGATAGATTCTTTCTCGTATCCTTTCAAAAACCGCAGCATGTTCCGCATGAACGCACCAACCTTTTTGTAATATCAAATTATATGCCTAAGGCAACACCGCACAATTCCCGCCTTGCGGCTTAAGCACCGCTCCGGCGGCTGCGGCACGGCATCTGCGTTGCCAAAATGCTCGATAATACACAAAGTATTATCTGCGCTTTTGGCTTAGCAGCTGCCGCACCTCGCTCGCCGTATCGGCACTTAGAATTATGCGGTATTGCCCTAAAACAGAGCATACTTTTTAATCATACAACAGATGCGTCTAAATGCCAAGTTGAAAAACGCAATACAACCAATGAAACCAATATTTTTTGCGGCCAGCCACAAAAACAGGCCGGATGGCAGCGCCTTGCCCGGTTTCGATGATTATTTGCACCCTGCCCGCCTATACTTGCAGTGGGGTAACCCGCAACGCTGCAACATGTAGGAGGGCAGAGGTCACTATGTTTTATTATCATAAAGGTTTAACCCGCGCCGCACGGCGCACCGTCGCCACCGCGATCACCATCGCAGGCCGGCAGGGGTGTACGGCGGTGGATACCGGGCACCTGCTGCTTGCCATGCTGCAAACCGGGCGGGGCACTGCGGTGGAGTTTCTGCGCCGCAAACAGATCACGGTAACGGCACTTTCGGCCTGTGCCTCCCAGCGGGCCTGCACGGGCCGCCCGCTGCACCTGCGCGGCCGGGACCTTGCGCCCGAAAGCCGCAAGGCGCTGGAATTCGCTGTTCTGGGGGCCCATGCCGCCCGCGTGAACAAAGCGGAGAACGAACACCTGCTCTGTGCCATGCTGGAAGATACCGCCTGCACGGCCAGCGTGTGGCTGGCGGGCCTTGGGCTGGAAGTTCCACGCGCCGCGCGGGAATGCCGCCAGCTTTCCGGCCAGCTGGTTTTGCCCAGCAGCCCCCGCATGAGCAGTACCCGCGGCAGCCGCCCCAGTGAGAAATATGGCCGTGACCTGACCCGCCTTGCGCAGGAAGGCCAGCTGGATCCCGTACTTTGCCGGGATGATGAGCTGGAACGCATGATCGAAATTTTGTGCCGCCGCCAAAAGAATAACCCATGCCTTTTGGGGGAGCCGGGCGTGGGCAAAAGCGCCCTGGCCGAAGCCCTGGCCCAGCGCATTGCCGCCGGGCAGGTAACGCCCAGCTTAAAGGGCAAGCGGGTGCTGGCGCTGGATATGGCGTCCATGGTGGCGGGCACCAAGTACCGCGGCGATTTTGAGGAGCGGTTCAAAAACCTGCTGGAAGAGCTTTACCGCGACCGTTCCACCATTCTGTTTATTGACGAGATCCATGTGATCGCCGGGGCCGGTGCGGCGGAAGGCGCGATCGATGCGGCCAGCATCTTAAAGCCGATGCTGGCCCGCGGGGAAATCCAGCTCATCGGTGCGACCACACCGGAGGAATACCGCAAGACCATCCAGAAGGACTCCGCCCTTGACCGCCGCTTTGGCATGGTGAATATTGAGGAACCGGCCCCACAGCAGGCGGAAAAAATTTTAACCGGCCTGATGCCCCGGTATGAGCGCTACCACGGGGTGCGCATCCCGCAGGAGGCGATCCGCGCCGCGGTGGAGCTGAGCGTGCGCTACCTGCCGGGGCGCTACCTGCCGGACAAGGCCATTGACCTGTTGGACGAAGCCGCCGCGGCGCTGCGGATTTCAGGCGGGGAGCAATCCATGCTGCCAGGCAGCAAAATGCCGGTGCTGACCTCGGCGGAAATTGCCAAGGTGGTGGGCAAGGCCAGCGGCGTGCCCGCCGAGCGGGTAGGGGAGGCGGAGCGTGTGCGCCTGGACCAGCTGGAAACCCGCCTTGCCGCGCAGGTGATTGGTCAGCCGCGCGCGGTGCATGCCGTGGCGGCGGCTATCCGGCGCAGCCGCACCGGCCTGCGGGAAGCTGGCCGCCCCATTGGCGCAATGCTGTTTTTAGGTCCCACCGGCGTAGGCAAAACCCAACTGGCCCGTACCCTGGCCCAAAGCTGGTTTGGCAGCGAAAAAGCCCTGCTGCGGTTTGATATGAGCGAATATATGGAGCAGCACACGGTGGCACGGCTGATCGGCGCACCGCCGGGCTATGTGGGGCACGATGAGGGCGGCCAGCTGACCGAAGCCGTGCGCCGCCGCCCCTACAGCGTGGTGCTGTTTGATGAAATTGAAAAGGCCCACAGCGATATCCAGAATATTCTGCTGCAGATTTTGGAAGATGGCACCCTGACCGATGCCCAGGGGCGCAAGGCGGATTTTTCCAACACAATCATTCTGCTTACCTCCAACCTGGGGGCGCGCTGCCTGGCGGGGCAGGCCAGCCCGCTGGGCTTCGGCGCTGCCGCCGAAGAAACCGCCCGCCGCGGCAAAAAGGCATTACAGGAAGCCAAAGATTATTTCCGCCCGGAGCTGATGGGCCGCCTGGACGATGTGGTGCTGTTCGACCCGCTTGGCCCCGCCCAGCTGGCCGCGATCGCGGATCGCCTGCTCTGCGAGCTGGAAGAACGCGCCGCCCGCCAGGGCTACACCCTGCGCCATACCCCGGCGGCTGCCGCGGCGCTGGCAGGTGATAC
>OLPY01000328.1_pt1 | contig 44161 bp, 37 predicted proteins | sample 1672481 | NCBI WGS metagenome assembly OLPY01 (sample SAMEA3136691, study PRJEB25190) | human gut metagenome | biome: human gut; feature: human-associated habitat; material: faeces | place: Austria | collected 2013 | reverse complement strand
GAGACCCTCCTCCCCCAGGCGGCCCAGTCCGCCGCCGGGGAACTGCTCACCAACCAGCGCCAGACCCAGGCCGCCCAGCGGGCCTTGGACGGCGTGACCCGCGCCAAAGACGCCCTCGACCTGGGCATGACCCCCGACGCCCTTCTCACCGACGTGGAAGCCGCCCTGGAAGCCCTGGGCGAGCTGACCGGCCGCACCGTCCGGGAGGATATCACCGCCCGCATCTTCTCCCGCTTCTGCGTGGGGAAATGAGGGGAAACAGCAAAGTGGTGCAGTTTAGTGTGATTTTTTCAGAAAAAGTCCTGTAAATTTACACGACTTTTTCACAGAAATTCACACGGATCGCAAAAAGCAGCCGTGACAGGCCCTGAAACCAGGTCCTAATCACGGCTGTTTTTGTGCTTTATTTACTCTGGAACCTCCACCGTCAGATCCCCGATGGAGATGCTCTCCAGGGTGTTGAGCGGGATGATTTTATCAAAGGTATCAGAGATGATGGCCTTCCCTTCACGCATATCAGTGAGATCACCTCCGTAAAACAGTACTTCGCTGGTTCCGTCCTGGAAGCGTAGGATGACTGGAACATCGAGAAGGGTATCTGCTGTCGCGTTGAATAGCCAATCTTCCCGGTAGCCCGGAATGTTAGCATACGTCTTGTCTGGGTAGGGATATAGTTTCTCTAGTTTTGTTTCATCCACCGTAAAGGCGTAGGTAATCTTCAGCGAGAGCGGAGACAGGCGAAACTCTTCAATGGTTCCGGTCAATACATTATCTCGCTTACTGTTGCTGTGGAACACTTGTCCCGTGGGCAGATAGCGGGAGGCGTCCTTGTAGTCGATCTGGAAATCAACGACCCAATTTCCTTCGAGACAGAGGTCTTCTTCTGGAATTTCAATGGAGACAGTTTTGGCCCGGAGGTTTGTAAATGTCGCCGTTGCCAGGCCGCGCATCCCATTCAGCGTGGGCCAGTTGCTGGCTTCCATGAAGTGAATGGCGTTCTCCCCAGGGAGGATGCTGGCGAACCGAGGCCCCCATCCACTACCACTGACCACGCTTCTGTCTTTCATAGCGTCTTCCACACCTTCTGGTTCTGTTGTGGTCAAATCTTCATCAAACCGGAAGTCCGTCAGGTTGATGATCGCTGGGTCATCCACGCCGGGAAACAGCGGCCCGCCGTCATCCCGGCTGAGGGTGTAGAGGATGGCGTAGCTGTTGGCGTCACCTAAGACGGCGTCGACGGTGAGGGTCACACCGTTGTCGGTCACGCTGGCCCCGATGGGCTGGGCCATTTCGCCCAGGACCTGGGTCTGCTCCGGCTGATTCCCCAGGAAAAAGCTGAGGGACTGGATCGCGGCCTGCAACGCCCCGGATGCGCAAGCGGCGCAGAGGGCGGCGGCGATCACGGCAGCAATCAGAACGTGAAGGCGTTTTTTGTGAGACACTCGCTTCTGCGTCTCCGGCACAGCAGCCAATAAGCTCTCGACCATTTCCTGCTTCTCCTGCGGGGAGAAGCGCAGCTCATCATACTGTTCCCGATAGGTCTTCATCGCGCTCCCTCCTCTCCGTCAGCTTCCTGGAGCAGGGCCGCGACGGTCCCAGGAAAACCACCCATCACACGAGCGGCTTCCCGGTGGGACAGGCCCGCCCCCTCGCAGAGGAACCAGGCCACGCGGCGCTTGGCCGCGGGGTCCAGCGTGGTGTGCTTCTGGCAGGCCCGGAACGTGGCCCGCAGGAACCAAAGGCGTTCCTTGGCGGGATCGTCCAGGCAGGCACCCTGTTCTAACCTCTGCCGCAGAATAGTCTGGCAGAGGGCCTGAGCGCCCTGCGTGTCGCCCAGGCAGGCGTAGGATAGGCGGAGGATGCTGTCGGCGTAGGTATTTACCAGGCGCTCCGCTTCCCGGCGGTCTAAGGTCGGCCGCATAGACTCACTTCCTTTCGTTCAGGACTGGGGCACGGGGATGGTCAAGTCCCCGATGGAGATGCTTTCGATGGTGTCCAGAGGGATGATTTCAGAGAACGCACTTGATCGTGTTTCTATCTTGTTTTCAGAATCCCTGTCTCCATTGAAACCCGTGTCTTCTCGGGTTCCGTCTTTGAGATTTAGAAAAATAGCTGTTTCCACGTTCTGACAATCTATCTCATTTTTAATCCACTCTTCCTTAGGTTCCACTGTCATGGCGGGATCATAGGCTTCCGCAATTTTCTCTTCGTCGATCTGATAGGAGTACGTGACGTAGAGGGACAGGGGCGACAAGCGAAGCTCTTTGATCTGTCCTGTCAATGCCCCGTTGGTTCCCCCGTGGAATGTCTGACCGATCGGAAGCTCAATGGAGGAATCTTGATACGTCATCTGGAAGTCAACGGTCCAGTTTCCTTCCACAGCAACTTCTTCCTTTTCTATTTCCATAGAAACAATTCCTGCACGGAAATTCTGGAGAGAGACTCTTGCCGGACCGTTCATCTGTTCCATATTAGGGCCAATCCACTCTTCAAAGAAATGGATGGCATTGTCTGTCGGACGGAAGGCCGTAAAGAGAGGGTCACACACAGGGGATATATAAAAGTTATCGCTGTCTGGGTCTATGGTGAGCAATCCATCATCGAAGTGTATATTGTATAGGTTTGCATCTGGGTCTACGTTTTGGAGCAAAGGTCCGCCGTCATCCCGGCTGAGGGTGTAGAGGATCGCGTAGCCATTCTTGTCGCCTAAGACGGCATCGACGGTAAGCGTCACACCGTTGTCGGTCACGCTGGCCCCGATGGGCTGGGCCATTTCGCCCAGGACCTGGGTCTGCTCCGGCTGATTCCCCAGGAAAAAGCTGAGGGACTGGATCGCGGCCTGCAACGCCCCGGACGCGCAGGCGGCGCAGAGGGCGGCGGCGATGACAGCGGCGATGAGGACGTGGACGCGCTTTTTATGGGACACCCGCCGACGGGTCTCCGGGGCGGCGGCCAGGAGGTTGTCGATCATGGCCTGCTTCTCTTCGGGGGAAAAGCGCAGGGCATCGAACTGGCTGCGATAGTCTTTCATGGGTACCCCTCCTTTTCCAATAGAGTCTTGAGCTGTTCCCGGCCCCGGCGGAGCTGGGTGTTGACGGTGGACGGCAGGCGGCCCAGGAGTTGGGCGATCTCCGGGGCGGTGTAGCCCTCGTAGTAGTGCAGGTAGATGACCGCCCGGTACTTGGGGGGCAGGAGGTTCACGGAGGCCAGGATGCTGCCCGGCTCCGCCGCCGGGGCGGGGACGTGCTGGGCGGCCTCGATGGGGACGGTGGTTTTTCGCCAGTGACTTTTCAGGTGGTCCTTGCAGGCGTTGATGGTCGTGCGGATGATCCAGGCCTTCTCATGCTCCGAAGAGGCGAAGGCCGGGCGGCGCTCGATCAGCTTGAGAAAGACCGTCTGGCAGATGTCCTGGGCGTCGTGGGTGTGGCTGAGATAGGTGTAGCTCAGGCGGAGGATGAGGTCGGCGTAGGTGTTCACCAGCCGCTCCGCCTCTTGGCGGGTCAGGCTAGGGGGCATGGGATCACTTCCTTTCGGGGGCCTTCTATCTGGAATACGATCCAGCGGCCTGAAACCATTCACTTTTTTTCAAAAAAATTTGCCGAACAAGAAAAAACCGGGCGTTCTGCGAATCGAGAACGCCCGGGGGTGGGTGTGTGGGGGAAACGGTTTAAGGCCTTAGATGTTCTCCTCCAACTTTCGTGCTTTGATCTGCACGCTGCTGCCGTGCTTCTTCTGCCACAACACGACCTTGCTCTCCCGAATTTTATGGCTTCCTGTCCGATAGACGATCCGTCGGAATACCTTATAGTCAGGAATGGAGGGACTGATCATGGAGATCGTGTGTTCCAGCTGTTCGATCGCTTTGGGCAGATCAGAGCCTTTTAGTTCGATGTAGTAGGATGTATGCCGATCATCATTCAAAAGCAGGTAATCACACCGCGGTGTTGTTCCATCTGTAAACACACCGCCATCGATTTTGAATTGCCGTACCATACACTGAGACATATTTTTTCCACAGTGGGTGCAGCCGTTTTCAGAAGAAGTAAACACAGAATGTTTACCAGCTCGATAGGGCGGATAGTCATTGATAGAATACTTCATTCAGCCTCCTCCTTGTCATAGAAGGTGCTGAGAAAAAGATCCGTCATCTCATTGATCGAGTCCGAGGCCCCGTCGATCAATTCATTTTGGATCAGCTTGATCCCCTCGTCCATTATGGTCGCAGAGTCGATCTGTCCGCTGTGGATATAGTAAGCGTTTGTGTGTTCTGTGGAGAGCCACAAACGTTTTCTCAGTTTCTTTTTTACCGTTTCCTGCGCTTTTACTGGCACCTGATGGGCCAACAGGAGATAGTTAAACGTTCCTAAAATATAAGGGCTGTGCGTCGTGACCAGAACGGAATTCCCGGAGTCAAGCATCAAAGAAAGCACCTGCGCCATGATCTCCTGAGAAGCAGGATACAGATGCGATTCCGGCTCTTCCAAAATCAAGAATATTTTTTTGTCTTCGATCAGGTAATAAAAGAGCAGGTTGAAGACCCAAACAACTTCTTGTTGACCAGAAGATGCCAGGTTTATTTTTACATATCTCCCGTTTGGTAAATACAGTCGTTCTTCGTTGTCTGTATAATAATAGTTTCCACCCAAAACCTTGGACACTGCCTCTAGCAGCAGGGTGATCGCTGGTCGGTTTTTATGATACTTGTTCGCACGGAGAGGATCACTTTCGATCTCTTGGAGAATTCCCTCTACGCCGTGGCTGAATAGAGGCTTTACCTTCAGAATCAGCTCCGTGTATTTTTTCGTAATATAATCGATGTTACGAAGCTGAGAGTTTTCCAGCGAAGTGAAGATGTAGTTTAGCTGTGCGCTGAGAAGCGTGATCAAATTGCGGCCAGCGGGGATAAAGACCGTTTCCAGCGGGTCATTCAAAAATTTATTTAACTCGGTTTCTTCGTGCGCGATCTGACCGGCCGTGATGTTAGAAAACGAATGCAGCTCCAGCTCAGAGAAATAGTCCAGAACCTCCTGACTAAACTCTATATTGATATAATTTTTAGATGGATCGTCTGGATTTTCCTGGAGAAAAACACGGAGAAATACACTTCTTTTGTAGGTGTAGAGCATCTCCATATCGTTGGGCATAGCCCAGGAAGACCCAAACAGCTGGAGGAACTTATCTTTGAGACGTTGCGTGATCACATACTGCCAAGTCGTGGAATTCTTGCCTGACACGGCCTGCGGACCACCTTGCATCATAATATTTAAGATATCCTGCTTGACGGTTCTGAAAAAATAAATCGCTTTTGCGACGGTACTTTTTCCGCTTGCCTGTGGACCCGTCAGCACCGTAAATCGGTCAATGATCAGGTGGCAGGAATCGATCGGGCCGAGATGATGTAATTTGAGTTCGTGGTTCAAGGCCAACACATCCTTTGCTCGTTGAGTAGGAACTTTTATCAGTATACGGAATCTTTTTGGAAAAATCAAGCATCGCTGTTTGCAGTTACCTCTTTGCAAGAAACCCCCGGGCGTTCTGCGAATCGAGAACGCCCGGGGGTGGGTGTTTGGGGGAACGTTATTGCTGGGCCTGGGAAGCGCTGTCCCCGGTGTCCTGGGTGTCGGTGGTGGTGTCTGCGGCGTTGCTGGCGTCGGACTTGTCTGCGTCGGCGCTGTCGGTCTGGGCATCGGCATCGGCATTGGCGTCCGCGTCGGTGTTGGCATCGGTGCCGTCCCCGGCAGCGTCTGCGTTGCTGTCGGCGGCGTTTTCGTCGCCGGTGTCCTGCTCGACCTGCTGGTTTTCTTCCTCAGCCTGGTCTGCGTCGGTGTTCAGGCTGTCACGGTAGGCGGTGAGCTTGTCATAGAAGTCGGCCACGGACAGATTATCGTAGGTCTCGGTGGTCTTGATGTCGGCTTCGTCCACCCACTGCTTCTCCATCTCGCGGAGCTTTTCGGAGGAATAGTTCTCGCGGAAGGCCTTGCTGGTGGCGGGGTCCAGGCGGAGGATGATGTGGTAGCCGAACTCACTCTCCACGATGCCGCTGAGCTGACCCGGCTCCAGGGAGCGGGTGGCGGACTCGAAGGCCTCGACCATCTTACCGGCGGAGAAAACGTAGCCGTCCGGGCTGCTTTCCAGGCCGGTGTCCTCGCTGTTGGCCTTCATGAGCTCGTCGAACTTGCTCTCCAGCTCGGTGGGGTCGGTGATGGCCTGGAGCTGCTTGAGCAGGTCGTCGGCCTTGGCCTTCTTCTCGGCCTTTTCGGTGTCGGAGAGGTCTTCCCCGGTGGTCATGTCCTTGGTCAGCAGGAGGATGTGCTTGGCCACCAGCAGGTCGTTGTCCTCGGCGTACTGGGTCAGGTCCTCGGCGGTGGGGGCGTTCTCCTTGCCGTCCAGGAACATCCCGTCGACCATGTGGCTGTGAATGAAGCTGACGGAGCTGAGGTGCTCAAAGCCCTTGTTGGAGATGCACATGCTCTTGAGGTATTTGGCATAGGCATCCTCGCCGCCCAGCTGCTCCTTGGCGGTGGCCAGGTCCTCCTGGTAAGAGGCTTTGTCCTCGCTGGTGTAGGAGTAGCCCTCTTCCTTGCCCTTGGCCTCGACCACGCTGTACATGGCGGCGTAGTTCTGGGCGGCTGCTTTGACCTGGTCAGCGATGGTCTCGTCGCTGTTTTCGTCGACCTTGGTGTCCCAGAAGCTGGTCTCGCTGTCGTCGCTCTGCATCATGCTGGCGTAGGAGTAGGTGGTGTCGGCCTGCTGGGCCAGCCAGAAGAGGTACTGCTCGGCGGTCACGTCCTGGCCGTTGACGGTGAAGAGGACGGTGGAGCCCTTGTAGCCCATGATGTCCTGCACGGGATCATAGTCGCTGCCGCAGCTGCTGAGCAGGCCGGTGGCCATGACCACCGCCAGCGCGACGCCCAGGCCGCGGCGGATGAGATGTTTCATATTCGTTTGTCTCCTTTGATGGTATCGGAATACACCCGGCAGGCCGCGTGAGCGGCCATACAGATAGCATTATTGTACCACGCTTGTCCTGCGCTGGCAACTAGTTTCATCAACCCGGGGAAAACGGGATTGACATTTGCGGGGGGCCAGACTATAATAGTAACTGTGAAGGAGATGCAGCCTTCATCTATACAGCGATGCAAAACGAACCCCCCAGGAGTGGCGTCTCCTGGGGGGTTCTATTCCCGTTTTATTTTGCAGTTGTTTACAGAGACGTGGGCTTACTTCGCCTCAGGCTGGGGTGCTGACCGACGGGTCATTTTTTCTTCTTCCACTCGTCCAGCCATTTGCAGATGTAGTAAGAGATCACACCTGCCAGAATAGAGAGGAGGAAGGATGCAGCAGCATCCATACAGCGACACCCCCTTCCACTCCGAAGGCGTCGGCAGCAGAAACAGTATAGCAGATATTTGTCGAACCGACAAGATTTAAGCGCAGGCGCGTTCCGGGAAACCTGAGGCGCGCTTGCGCTTCTTTTGACAGCGAAAGCCTTGATTTTTCTTCGAATTTTCTCCCACTTGTTCACAGATTCCTCTTTTTTCTTGCGTGCAAATATGGTATAATACCATGACCATGGAGCCGTATGCCCATGTGTTTCCCGTAAATTCTGCGGAAATCCGCTTTTTGAAAGGATCTATACCTATGGGTTTTTTAACCAAACTGTTTGGAACCAACATGGCGAAGGAGATCAAGCGCCTTGATCCCATCGTCCGCAAGATCGAAGCCCTGGAGGAAGAATACAAGGGCTATACCGATGCCCAGCTCCAAGCCAAGACCCCGGAGCTGAAGGAGCGTTATAAAAACGGCGAGACCCTGGACGACCTGTTGCCGGAGGCCTTTGCCACCTGCCGTGAGGCAGCCGACCGTGTGCTGGGCCTGCGCCCCTACCGGGTGCAGCTCATCGGCGGCATCATCCTGCACCAGGGCCGCATCGCCGAGATGAAGACCGGTGAAGGCAAGACCCTGGTGGCTACCCTGCCCGCCTACCTGAACGCCCTGAGCGGCGAGGGCGTGCACATCGTCACCGTCAACGACTACCTGGCCAAGCGCGACAGCGACTGGATGGGCAAGGTCTACCGCTTCCTGGGCCTGTCCGTGGGTCTGGTGATCCATGGGGTCGACCCCGCCGGCAAGCGGGCTGCCTACAACGCCGACATCACCTACGGCACCAACAACGAGTTCGGCTTCGACTACCTGCGTGACAACATGGCCATCTACAAGGCCGAGCTCATGCAGCGCGGCCACGCCTTCGCCATCGTCGACGAGGTGGACTCCATCCTGATCGACGAGGCCCGGACCCCCCTGATCATCTCCGGCATGGGCGAGCAGTCCACCCAGCTCTACACCCTGGCCGACCGCTTTGCCGCCGGCCTGACCGGTCTGGTCAAGGCCACCGTGGACGACAAAGAGGAAGAGGACGAAGATATTGACGCCGATTACGTCGTCAATGAGAAGGCCCGTGCCGTCACCCTGACCGCCCGCGGCATCGCCAAGGCCGAGAAAGCATTTAATGTAGAGAACCTCTCCGACCCGGAGAACACCACCCTCTCCCACCACATCAACCAGGCCATCCGCGCCAGAGGCCTCATGAAGCGGGACATCGACTATGTGGTGAAGGACGGCGAGGTCATCATCGTCGATGAGTTCACCGGCCGTCTGATGTATGGCCGCCGCTACAACGACGGTCTGCACCAGGCCATCGAGGCCAAGGAAGGCGTGACGGTCGCCCGCGAGTCCAAGACCCTGGCCACCATCACTTTCCAGAACTACTTCCGCCTGTACAAGAAGCTCTCCGGTATGACCGGTACCGCTCTGACCGAGGAGGAGGAGTTCAGCTCTACCTATCAGCTGGACATCGTCGAGGTCCCCACCAACAAGCCCATGATCCGTGTGGACCACCCCGATGAGGTGTATAAGAACACCACCGGCAAGTACCACGCCATCGTGCGCCAGATCGTGGCCTGCCACGAGAAGGGCCAGCCCGTCCTGGCCGGTACCACCTCCATCGAGAAGTCCGAGATCCTCTCCCGGCTGCTGGATAAGGAAGGCATCAAGCACAACGTGCTGAACGCAAAGAACCACGAGAAGGAAGCAGAGATCATCGCCCAGGCTGGTAAGTTCGGCGCCGTCACCGTCGCCACCAACATGGCCGGCCGTGGTACCGACATCATGCTGGGCGGCAACGCCGAGTTCCTGGCCAAGAACGACCTGAAAAAGGCCGGCTTCACCCCCGACCTCATCGCCGAGGCCACGGGCTTTGCCGAGACCGACAACGAGACCATTCTCAAGGCCCGGAAGATGTTCTCTGACGCCGAGGATAAATACCGCAAGGAGCTGGCACCTGAGGCCGACAAGGTCCGCGAAGCCGGCGGCCTGTTCATCCTGGGTACTGAGCGCCACGAGTCCCGCCGCATCGACAACCAGCTGCGCGGCCGTTCCGGCCGTCAGGGCGACCCCGGCGAGAGCCGCTTCTACCTCTGCATGGAGGACGACATCATGCGTCTGTTCGGCACCGAGCGGATGCAGAAGATGATGGAGACCCTCAAGATCGACGACGACACCCCCATCGACGCCAAGATCCTCTCCGGCGCCATCGAGAACGCCCAGAAGAAGGTCGAGTCCAAGAACTTCCAGGCCCGGAAGAATACCCTGGAGTACGACGACGTGATGAACGTCCAGCGTGGCGTCATCTATAAGCAGCGCCGCCAGGTCCTGGACGGCGAGATCATGGGCGACTTCATTCGGGGCATGATCCACCGCTGGATCGAGGATTCCATTCGCGGCCACCTGGGCGAGAACAAGCACCTGACCGCCGAGAGCTGGCAGCTGGCCTCCGAGCCGTATCGCGGCCTGTTCTTCCGCACCGATGCCTTCCAGTTCACCGATGAAGAGCTGGCGGCCAAGTCTGTGGACGACCTCATCCAGGAGGTCAACGACTCCGCCCTGGCCCTCTACAACGCCAAGCAGGAGAACCTGGGCGACGAGCTCATGCACGAGCTGGAGCGCGTGATGATGCTCCGCGTGGTCGACGAGTACTGGATGGACCACATCGACGCCATGGAAGAGCTGAAGAAGGGCATCCAGCTGCGGGCCTATGCCCAGACCAACCCCGTCGACGCCTACAAGAAGGAAGGCTTCGAGATGTTCGAGGGCATGATCGAGGCCATCCAGCAGGAGACCATCCGTCGGATCCTCGTGGCCCGCGTCCAGACCAATGAGGTCCGCCGTGAGCGCGTGGCCAAGGTCACCGGCGAGTCCGGCGGCAGCGAGGACGCCTCCTCCTCCGGCAAGAAGGAGCCGGTCCGCAAGACCATCAAGGTCGGCCCCAACGATCCCTGCCCCTGCGGCAGCGGCAAGAAGTATAAGAAGTGCTGCTATCTGAAGGATAAGGCCGCGCAGTAAGCCCGTTTTATGGGCCTGCGGCAAGCCTGATCCCAATGGGGTCTGCGGCAAGCCCAAGCGCAACCGGGCCTGAGACCCTTTCCGGAAAGGAGACTGCCGCCTATGTCATTCACCCAACAAACCAACCAGGGCGTGGTGTTCCACACCGCCGACGCCTTCTCCGCTGCCGGGGGCATCGCCCATGGCTTTGCCACCCGGATCGGCGGTGTGAGCAAACCGCCCTTTGACCAGCTCAACCTGGGCATGACCCGGCGGGATGACCCCCAGGATGTGCTGGAAAACTACCGACGCCTCTGCGCCGCCCTTGGGACGGACGTGGACCATCTGGTGATGACCCACCAGGTCCACCAGAACACGATCCTGGAGGCAAAGCCGGAGCATGTGCTGGAAGCTCTCCTGGAGCCCATCGGCTATGACACCGACGGCCTCATGACCGACATTCCCGGCCTGTGCCTGACGATCTATTACGCCGACTGCATCCCCGTCCTGCTCTACGACCCGGTAAAAAGAGCCATTGCCGCCGTCCACTCCGGCTGGCGCGGTACCAGCCTGGGCATCGCGCCCCAGGCCGTGCAGAAGCTGGCCGCCCGGTATGGCAGCGACCCGCGTGACATTCTGGTGGCCATCGGCCCCGGCATCGGGTCCTGCTGCTTCGAGACCCACGACGATGTGCCCACGGCCATGGCCGAGCGGCTGGGCGAGGGCGTGCAGCCCTTCTGCCAGCCTTTGCCCAACGGCAAGTTTTCTGTGGATCTGAAGGGCATCCTCCGCTGGGAACTGACCCAGGCGGGGGTGCCGGATGAGAACATCGACACCCTGCCCCTCTGCACCGCCTGCCACCCGGAGCTGTACTGGTCCCACCGCAAGATGGGCGACCGGCGCGGCAACCACGCGGCGATGATCCAACTGCTGTAAGTTTTCCACATTCCGTTTCGCTTTTTTAGAAGGAGACGAGTCCCTTGCACACAAAGAATCATTCTAAAAAATCACAAAGCCGCCGGCGAAACTGGGAGCTTCGCCGCCAGCGGCGAGAAGAGAAACAGGCGGCCCACCCCATCCGCTCCGCGCTGCCCTTCCTGGGGATCACGGGGGTGGTGATGGCGGCGGCCATTACGGCGGCCTCCTGCACCCTCTGCTACCAGGTCCAGGTCCAGGGACAGGGCACGGTCTTCTTCCAGGATCAGGAGACCTATCAGACTGCCGTGACCCAGGCGGAGGACCGAGCTTCTAAGATCCTCTCCACCAATTACTCTCTGAACCAGGAGGAGGTCTCCACGACCCTGGCTCCGAAAAACCAGGTGGAGACGTCCCTGTCCTCCGTGACAGGCTCCCTTCTGGAGAGCATCCCGGAGCTGGAGCATGTGTACACCCTCACCGTGGACGGCACCCGCATCGGTGTGGCGTCCGACGCAGAGACCATCACCCAGGCCCTGAGCCTGGTGAAGGAGCAGTACACCACGGATGAGACCCGTTCCCTGCACATCGACAGCCAAGTCGACATCCGCTATGAATATCTGCCCGCCGGGACCGCCGAGCAGACCGCCGAGGAGATCGCCGCGCTGCTCTTGGCCCAGTCTCCCCGGACCTTTGCCTACACCACCCAGGCGGGGGATACCCTGGAATCCGTCACCGCCAACTTCGGCATGACGGAAGAGCGTTTCCGGGAGCTGAACCCCGACCTGATCCTGGAGGAGGGCACCCCCACCGCCAGCGCCCCGGAGGAATACCCTGACGGCGACGCCGCCAACCCTCAGAGCGACGCCCAGACCCAGGATCCAACGCAGGACCAAGCCCAGGCCCAGGACGCAGCGGCCCAGACGACCCAGACCCAGGATGGTCAAGCTGGTCAAGCCGCCCAGGCCGAGAGTGACCAGACCGCCAGCGACAGCGACCTGGCCGACCTGCTGGGCATCGAGGTGCGCACCCCCCTGGAGACGGGCCTGGAAATTACAGTCGAGCAGTCCTGCCCGCTTCTCATCGTGACCACGGTGGAGGAGGTCAATGAAGACCGCGAAGTGACGCCCGCTCTGCAAACGGAGGACGACGCCACCATGTTCGTGGGCCAGCAGCGGATCATCCAGGAGGGCGAACCGGGCCAGGCCAGCGTCCTCTCCCGTGTGGTCAAGCGCTGCGGCGTGCCCGTGGCGAACAATGACCTGAGCGCCGTGACCAAGACCGAGGCCACCCCCCTCATCGTCGCCACCGGGACCCAGGCCATGCCGGAGGTGCCGGAGGGCTGCCTGTACTTATGGCCCGTCCGCGGCCCCATCACCTCGGACTTTGGCTACCGCTACATCTTCGGGGAGAATAACTTCCACCGAGGCATCGACATCGCGGCTGCTGCCGGGACCGCCATCAACGCGGCGGCAGACGGCACGGTCCTCTTTGCCGGGGTGAAGGGGACCTATGGCAACCTGGTGATCCTCTCCCACTCCAATGGCTTTTTGACTTACTACGCCCATTGCTCCAAGCTCTTGGTCAACGTGGGCGACAGCGTCACCCAGGGCCAGCCCATCGCGGCCGTTGGCTCGACGGGCCGTTCCACCGGACCCCACTGTCACTTTGAGGTGCGGTACGAGAACAAGCCCATCGACCCGCTGTGCTACCTGCCCGGCACCAACAACGCCCCGGCCCGGACGCAGATTCCTCTGGACGATGCCAAGAAGGACGAGGAGACCACCACCCCGGAGACCCCCGACGTGCCCGAAACGCCGGTTACCCCCGTGACCCCGGAGGTCCCCGCCGAGCCGACCACCCCGGAGGACCCGACCATCCCGGACGAGCCCACCGTTCCTGCGGACCCGGCTGCCCCGGAGGATCCCACCGACGACCCGAACCAATCCACCGGGGACACCCCGGCGGACAGCGCAGCCCCCACCACCGGAGACGGCCTGACGGCCAACACCCACCGGACGGATGCTGCGGCAGACGGTTCGTCGGAGGACACCAAGGAGCCTCAACCTGCGGAGCCTTGGACAGAGGAAATGATGTATTTCCCCAGCCACTTTCTGATTGCCAACCGCCCCTGCATAGCCTTTTTGTAAAATCAACTGATTCCTGGCATAGGCAGAAAATAGCAAGGAAAATTTCTGCGGTTGGAAAATTTCGGGATAGAAAGCGGATTGACAAGTTCGGAAAAGTAATCTATAATAAAGACGGAAGAAAAATGATGCTACTTTTCATCCATACTTTATCACCAAAACGAAACCCCAGGAGCTGCGACTCCTGGGGTTTCTTATAGTCTGGAGCAGGTAAAGGGAGTCGAACCCTCCTATCAAGCTTGGGAAGCTTGCGTTCTACCGATGAACTATACCTGCATGTTCACTTTCAGTGTTTTTTAGTATAGCACAGCCCAAGCCAAAAGGCAAGAGAAAAGTTTTGTCTGCTTCTGTCTGCCCCTGTCCCAAAGGAACCCCTGCCCGGCCCCGGCATAGAATGGGGTACCAGGCGCCGGAGACCCGTGTCTGCGGCTGCGCCGGTCTGATGAGATCCAAAAGGAGGTCAATCACTATGAACGAAAGGGTCGTACCCGGACCCGTGCAGGACAGCTGCGGCATCCGGGAAGCCGTTTGTATCCACACCAAGAAGATCTACGACAGCTGCCGGGATAAGGACTGCATCGAGGACCTGCGGGTCTACCCCACCCGTGCCTCCCAGGCTGTGATCGACCGCGCCCTCAGCGTCCGCGGGGGCCGGGCCGAGCTGTTGCAGGCGTACATCGACGTAGAGCCCGCCAGCTACAACCGGGGCTTTTACAGCGTGGACATCCGCTACTACTACCGCATCACCGCAGAGGCTTTTGTCGGCGGCTCCCGCCCGGCGGAGATCTGCGGGCTGGCCGTGTTCGACAAGCGGGTGCTACTCTTCGGCAGTGAAGGCAGCGCAAAAATTTTCTCCTCCCGCTATTACCCCGATGGAGCGGACTGCCAGGTCCTGGGCCGGAGCAACCTGCCAGAGGCCGTGGTGGAGGCCGTGGACCCCATCGTGCTGAACCTGAAGCTGCTGGACCCCTGCGATCTGGTCTGTCCGCCCCCCTGCCCGCCCCCTGGCGGTCCTTGCGGGCCTTGTCCGCCCCCTCCACCCCCCTGCGGGTGCTGCGCGGAGAACGAGCTGACCGAGATCCCCGCCTGCATCAGCGCCTGCTTCGACTGTGACCTGGCCTTTGACGGCGGCTGCCGCCGGCTGTACGTCACCCTGGGGCAGTTCTCCATGGTCCGCCTGGAGCGGGACTCCCAGCTGCTCATCCCCATGTACGACTACTGCATGCCCACCCGCGAGTGCGCCGGCGGAGACGAGGAGGGCGACGAAGATCCCTGCGAGATCTTCCGCCAGATCCGTTTCCCCGTGGGCGAGTTCTTCCCGCCCAGCACCCTCCCCGGCATGACCGAAGAAGAGGCCCCCGCCGCCAGCTCCAGCTGCTGCCGCTGACCTCGTCCTGATGGTTCCCCCGGCAGGTTCCCCTGCCGGGGGTGCTGTCGATTTCTGGGGGTTCCTGCGCTTGAAAACAGGGTGGGAGTATGCTATCCTTTTTTTATCAATTCCTCACGGTTTCACCCAGTATGTTTGAACCAGGAGCTTGCCTATGAAGCATAAATTTTTCAAGAGATGCCTGCCCTGCCGGTCTCCCCTCTCCCGCGTCCTGCGGGCGGGGCTGGTGCTGGGGGCGGTGTGCTGCTTGGTGCTGGCGCTGGGCAGCTGCGGCGGGCAGACGGAGACCGAGCGCGTTACCCACAGCGACCTGCCCGTGATCCTGGTGGGCAGCGACAACTACCCGCCCTTTCACTACGAGGACGCCAACGGCCAGCCCACCGGCATCGACGTGGACCTGGCCAAGGAGGCGTTTCGCCGCATGGGCTACCAGGCCGTGTTCGTCACCATCGACTGGGAGGACAAAAAGGACCTGGTGGAGCGCGGTGAGATCGACTGCATCTGGGGCAGCTTTTCCAGCGACGGCCGGGAGGACCAGTACCTCTGGACCGAACCCTACTTATACAGCCGCCAGGTGGTGGCCGTGCGGCAGGACAGCGACATACAAACGCTGGCTGACCTGGCGGGGAAACGGGTGGCCGTGCAGAGCACCACCAAGCCAGAAGAGCTTTTCCTCGCCCACACGGACCCGCGCATCCCCCGCGTGGCGGAGGTCTTTTCCCTGCAAGACCGGGAGCTGATCTATCCCTACCTCAGCAAGGGCTACGCCGACGCCCTCGCGGCCCACGAGACCGCCATCCTGCAATGTATGTCCGACTACAGCCTGGACTACCGGATCCTGGACGAGCCCTTGCTGACGGTGGGGCTGGGCGTGGCCTTCGCCCGCACGGACCAGCGAGGGTTGGACAAGGAACTCTCCCGGACCTTTGAGGAAATGCGGGCCGACGGGAGCCTGGAACAGATCGTCGGGCGGTATCTGGACGAGCCACAACGCCTCTTGGAGGTGACGCCATGAAGTCCAAGCATCCCCTGACCCAGTTCGCCGCCAAACACCAGTCCCTGCTCCTGGTGCTGATCGGTCTGGCCGTGCTGATCGGGGCCTTCGTGGCCGCGACCAAGTCCAATATGGCAAACATCCAGAGCACCCTGTCCAACACCACCAGCTACGTCAAAGAGCAGTGCAACCACTACGCCCGCATCCAGCTGGCTTCCGAAACGAAAAGCCTCATGCGGATGACGGAAAGCTGCAAGCAGATCGTCCACCAGCTGGCGGAGAGCAACACGGCGGCAGACGAGACCGTCTTACAGCGCTGCGCGGAAAACACCTACGTTTCCGGCGTCCTCCTGCTGGACCCCCAGGGGGAGATCCTGGCCCAATACCACGCCGAGGGTCAGGCCCCGGCCGATCTGGCGGACTACCTGGCCTCCCCCGCCTTGCGGGACACGGTCTCCTACCCGGAAAAACGCTACGCCGCCCGCTTTTACTGCGAGGACGGCAGCGAGGTGGACCTGACTGCCGCCCGCCGCCAGGACCAGGCGGGGCTGGTCGTGGCCTATTACCACACGACGGTGGAATACTTGGATTCCTTCAGCCTGTCCATCACCTCCATGCTCTCCGGCTACGACCGGGAGAACAACGGGATCATCGTGGTCAGCAATGGCAGCGACATCATTGCCAGCAACGACCCCACCCTCATCGGCTCCAGCACCGATGACCTGGAGATCCTGCGGAAGATCAAGGCCGAGGGGATCAGCGACAAGCTGACCCAGGCCAAGCAGGGCGACGGGACCTTCGCCCGCTACCTCGGCCTGATGGAGCGGGGGCGAGACTGCTACGTCTACGCCTTCCTGCCGGAGCAGACCGTTTTCCGCAGCACCCCTCGGACGATGGTGTATGCCCTGGTGGCCTACCTGATCCTCTTAGCCGTCACCAACGCCGTCCGCTGGAGAACGGCCCAGGTTTACCACGATGAGCAGATCCAGGCACAGATCAAGCATGCCAACAACCTCCGGGAGAAAAATGAACAGCTCATCCGCGCCGTGGACCAGGCTGACCGGGCCAACGCCGCCAAGACCAGCTTCCTCTCCCATATGAGCCACGACATCCGCACGCCCCTCAACGGCATCCTCGGCCTGTTACAGATCGATGCTGCCCACCCGGACGACACCGCCCTCCTCAGCGCCAACCGGGAAAAAATGCGGGTGGCGGCAGACCATCTCCTGGCCCTCATCAATGACATCTTAGAGATGAGCCAGCTGGAGAGCGGAGAGATCGTGCTGGCCAGAGAACCTCTGGACCTGGAAACGCTGACCTCGGATGTCTTCACCATCATCGAGCAGCGGGCCGCTGAGTCCGGCATCACCATGGTCCGCGACGAGCGCTCAGACCCCATGGAGCTGCCCTACGTCTACGGCAGCCCCCTCCACCTGCGGCAGATCCTGCTGAACATCTACACCAACTGCATCAAATACAACCGGGTGGGGGGACGCATCACCACGCGCTTCCAATGCCTGGGGAGGAAAAACCAGGTGGTGACCTATCGCTGGACCATTTCCGACACCGGCATCGGCATGAGCGAGGCGTTTTTGGAGCATATCTTCGATCCCTTCTCCCAGGAAAACGTTGCCGACCGAAAGGGCACCGGTCTGGGCATGACCATTGTCCAGAACCTGGTGGAAAAGATGCACGGGACCATCGAGATCAGCAGCACCGAGGGCGTCGGCTCCACCTTCGTCATCACGCTGCCCTTTGCCGTCTCGGAGCAGGCGGTGGCGGCGCCCCCGCCCCCGGACCCCACGGCCAGCCTCCGGGGCCTGCACCTGCTGCTGGCCGACGACAACGAGCTCAACGCCGAGATCGTGCGCATCTCCCTCTCTGACGAGGGGGCCACGCTCACCATCGTCAGCGACGGACAGGAGGCCGTCGAGGCCTTCCAGAGCCACCCGGCGGGCACCTTCGACGCCATCCTCATGGACATTATGATGCCGGTGATGGACGGCCTCACCGCCACGAAAACCATTCGGGCCATGGACCGGCCGGACGCCAAGACCATCCCCATCCTGGCCATGACGGCCAACGCCTTTGAGGAGGATGCCCAGCGCTGCTTCGCCGCCGGGATGAACGCACACCTGCCCAAACCCCTCCAGATCGACAAGGTCAAGCAGACCATCCTGGTGCAGACCAAACACGACCCCTGCGCCGACCCCACCCCATCTCAAAAGGAGGACGTTCCCAATGACCGGTGACATCATTACCTATGATTACTATGGCAGCTTATACATCAACCTCACCAACCGCTGCGACTGCCGGTGCGTGTTCTGCATCCGGGACCAGGCGGACTCGTCCCTGGGTGGGCTGTGGCTCCAGGAGGAGCCGAAGAAGGAGGACGTGCTGGCGGAAATTTTGGGCCAGGACCTGACCCAATACGCCGAGATCGTCTTCTGCGGCTACGGGGAGCCGACGTGTCGGCTGGACGACCTGCTCTGGATCTGCGACCAGCTCCACGCCGCCCACCGCCCCGACCTGCCGCCCATCCGCCTGAACACCAACGGCCACGCCAGCCTCATCAACCACCGGGACGTGACGCCGGAGCTGCAAGGCCGGCTGGACGCGGTGTCCGTCTCCCTCAACGCCTCCAACGCGGCCGATTACCTCGCCATCACCCGCCCCGGCGCAGGCGAAGCCGCCTGGCAGGCCATGCTGGACTTCGTGCGGGACGCCCAAAACTACGTCCCCAAAGTCATGGTCTCCATCGTGGACTACGAAAAAACACCCCAGGAGATCGAAGCCTGCCGCCACCTGGCCGAAAGCCTCGGCGCCATCTTCCGCGTGCGCCCCTTCGCAGGATAACAAAAAGAAAGGTCGTGTGACAGAATGGACTCCATTTCCCCTCCCACCTACAACCAAGCCACCCTGGACGCCATGAAGGAAGCCAAACGCATTGCCAGAGACCCCAATGTGAAGGGGTATACCAGGATGGAAGACTTGAAGAAAGCGTTGGAAGAAACTGAAAAGTGAGCAACAAAAAAGGGCATCCGTTGTGGATGTCCTTTTTTGCTGCTTGTCTATTTTATGGTGCTGTTACGGTGTTGGTTTTTACAGTCCCACTGTCGGTAATGCCGCCAGCAGTGGCGAACATAGTGACTTTTGCGTAGTAAGATGTGCCAGAAACACCGGAGTAGGTGTATGTACCGCTGTGAGAGGATGCATTGCGACCAACAAGGCCATTGGAAGTTGTTCCGGTAATCGTTGTTACATAGGTACCATTCGCTTTGTAGATTTTTATGGATGAAACACCAATAGAAGTGATCGTTGTCGATGCACTGGCCCCTACACGATAAGATACCGTTATTTTCCCGCTGCTACTACCACGCGAAAGTTGCGCTGTATATCTAGATAACGTCGGGCTGGAGAAAACTTCTGCGTCAGCGGCTAAAGCACTTCCGCAAAACGAAAAGAGCAGACAAAACATCAAAATAGTCGAAAAGATACGTTTCATAATTATTTACCTATTGAGTCAATGATGTGTTTAATTTGATTTACATCTAACTGTCCGATAATATCTATGGATATTATCCCATCCGACCAAGTAGCCGTCATCGAATCAAGATTAGACATGATATAAAATGTCCGGCCCTTGCTTTCATAAATTTCAACTTCTGTGTCATCTTTTTCATAAACAGCAGCTGCTATGGCTTCGGAATCAAAATAACGTGATACCATTGCTAAATAGGATCTATTTTCCTCTTTATTGATGTACTCACAGTATACAGAATCTACATAATCCTCAACACTATCATCTATTGGTTCAGAGGATTCAAATCCTTTTGGATACCAGGTAGGAATCAAACTTTGAGGAAGTCCCCTTTTGCGACTAGCTTCTCGGAATGTATAGTCTGTCGTTCCGTCTTCACTAGCAGGAGTTATCTCAAAGTGGAACTTCTCTTCTGTCCAGCGTCCGATGGCTCCAAATACATCGAGACCAGCGGCCTGTGCGGTGAGCATACTGCCAAACATGAGGACTAGGACAGCTGCAACGACGAGAATTTTTCGAGGGCGGAAGCGGCGGCTTTTTTTTGTCGATGTGGGTGCAGATTGGGTTTCTGGATCACTGCGGACGGGGTAGAGGGACTGCCCTTCCCCTTCCGGGATGTTGTAATATTGTTGAAATTCTTTCCAGGCTTGGTCAGTGTCCGGCAGGCGGCCGGTGGGGTTTTCTTTCTCTCTCTTTTCCATCACCTCCAAAATATGAAAAACGGCTTGTTCATTCTCTGGATCGGAAGAGGCAAAATCGGCTCGAAGAAGTTCTTCCAGCTGCTCCATGCTCAACTGATCCAAATAATCACCCGATTCATATTGATTCTTTTGAGCCATCTTAGGAACCTCCTCTCTAACTATATGACGGAAAAATCAAGATCCTGACATGATTTTTGAAAATTTTATCGGTCCGGGAAAACTTTTTTCAATTTCTTCCGAATACGCTCCAATCTCTTTTGGCTGGCGTACACAGAAATTCCCAATTCTTGTGCCACTTCTAGGTGACTGGCCTGGTCGATGGTCAGCCGCTTTAGCAAAAGATATTCCTCCGGCGTCAGCGCTTGCTTGATTCGTTCGATAATAGGCGGTCCGTCTGCGTTCAGCTGTTGTTCAATCTGTGGATCATGCTGACCTGGTTCTATCAGTAAGTCACTACTCAGCGAGAGGAAGCGCAGCATATATTTTTGTGTTTCTCGCTGGTACTCCTTGATTTTGTTTTTCAGCGTAACCATGAGCCAACCCGATGGATTGGGGTGCTGTATGAGAATATCAATGTGAGTGATCGCTTCGTGAAACGTATCCTGCACGGCATCCTGCGCTCTGCTCTCATTTTTTAAGACTGCCAAGGCATACATTGTCAGTTTAGCGAAATGATCCTGATAAAGTTGTGAGAGCAGTTTATCTTGATCTGGGAGCATATCACTAACCTCGCTCTTACATTCTATTTCTCAATGATTATCTAACACGGAGGATTAAGGACAAAATTCCTCAAGGACAACGCGAACCAAGCGTTCTATCCCAAGGATATATTTATCCGGCAATCCTGTCAATAGCTTTGTAATAGTTTCTAACCTGGCATCTGGAGCGCTTTCCCGCAAAAGAGCGTCACAACTCACGTGAAGTGCATCTGCCGTTGCCAAAAGGGTAGGGACTTTCATCATCTTTTGTCCACGTTCTACACGGGAAAGAAATGCTGTGCTCACGCCAACCATTTCGGCCAGATAGGCTTGTGTCATCCCTTGTTCTGTCCGATACTTTGCAATGTTTTCTCCGAGAATTCTTTGAAGGGTTTCTGACTTCATGTGCTTCCCTCCTTGTTTGGTCAAATTATGTTGCCCAAACGGGAGAAATACAAAGCACCAGTAGTTCTATTTTAGTTGACCAAAAAATTTTTTTGAGAAATTTTTAAAAAATATGTCAGATTTGGGTCAAAACTGTCATATAGATAATAGGGAGGTAAATTCTGACTCTCTCTAAAACTCACTTAGCCTGTGTTGTAGGAATTTAGCAGCTGCCCTACAACTGGGCTTACATAGGAGGTGTTTAACGAGCAATTATTTGAAAGCAGGCAGTAATATATGGATTGACGTAAAAACGACGACTCTAAAAAGAAAGGACTACGAACCATGAAAAACTTAAAGAAGTTCACTTCCCTCATGATGGCGATGGTCATGTCGGTTTCCTGCATGGCGTTCACTGCAAGCGCGGTAGAGGCAACGGATGATGCAGAGGCAACTCAGCAAAACTCGGTCGTAAAAGTGTCCGGGGACGTAGCTCATATTGAAGACTACATGGAGTTCTACAACAACCAGGACTACTACATTGACTGGGCCCGTGAGAACGGCTATTCCCTTTCCATCAATGTTCCCGATGAATATATGGAAATGGAGAAACAACGAATTCTTGGCGATGACTACGCAGGTGAAGTCTTAACTGGAATGGTCACACGTGGCCTTAAAGCCCCCACTGCAGTATGGGATATTTCCAAGAAAGGGAAGTATGAATTCTCTGTCGAAAGTTCTGCAAGCAAAATATACACGAACTATAAGTTCACAGGACAAACAACCTATTGCATGACTACCTTGAACATGTCGAATGTTTCCTCTGGAGGAACTGCATATGGTGTGATAGATAGCCCTAAAACCTTTAGCACTTTTGGTAGTGGTACTGTTATTAACTTCTTTAATACATCCACATTGTCTCCTACCTCTTTCTACGTCTGCTTTAATGCTCCGGCCTATCTAGTTGGAAGCATCCAGTAAGGGACTCTCATTAGAAACGGTATCGAGGGAGTGAAAAAATGACATATAAAAAGTTCTCAATTGTCATTTCTATATTTGCCTTGTTCTTGTTAGCTTTGCTTTCCGGTTGCAATCAACAGGAAAGCTCGGATGGACAGCCGAACCCTTCTCAACCGAGCCTTACTATGAACGTCAATGATGATGGTAGTTGTAGTATTTTTCAGGAAGGGGTAAAAGTAGGCGGATCAGATTGGCTATCTTATCCCAACGCAGAACAGGTAGATTTTGACGCCTATTTTGATACTCAAAATCAAAATGCTAATAGAGAGCCAGTAAAGCAGCTTCTACGTGCACTCTGGATTTTACGCCTTGGCGAGGATGCAGAAACCCCGGACTATAGTTCTTCTAATAGTGATATAGCCGATTTAGAAGTGGATTTTATAACGACTACCGGGGACAATCCTGACAGTGAGACAGACTACCTCTTCACCTCAACTGATAGATTTTATGTCATCTGGTTCCAGGACGGCATTTTATCTTCTGATGCAGAAAGAAAAATGATAGATAATATTCTATCAAAACTCCAGCTCTAAAACCTAATGAAAGGGGGAACAGACGATGTAGAAGCATCATCTGTTCCCTTTTTCTGAGTGATTCGACGAAAAAATGATTGAAATCATTCATAAAATCAGCTATACTGAGAGCGGAAGAATTTCCCAAATCAAATGCTCTACGGAGATATAACGAAAGGAGGGTGTCGCATGAAAAAAGCACGCGCCCTTGTGGCCCTTGTCGCTGCGCTTCTGCTGTGTTCGGTGGTTACGCTGGCCGCGTCGGGCGCTCTGGAGGGAGAGACGGCGGGGGAGCCTGCCGCGCAGCCGCCGGAGAAGGTGGACTTGGGCCTTGGCGGGCTACAAGGGGTTCCGCTCTCCGCGCAGGAGGAGGATTGGATCAGCCGGGAGGAAGCCATTGCCGCGGCCAAGCTTCAGACCTATGCCGGGGAGGACGCGGAAACGATCCAGGCTTCCTTGGTGCGGCTTTCGGACACGGAGTGCCCGGTGCTGCCGGAGTCTGACATCACCCTGACCGACCGCCCCGCCTGGGTCGTGACGTTCCACAACGTAGGGATCATGCTCCATGGGCCTGCGAAGGGGGAACCCGTGCAGGCGGACGTTTACGTCATCGTGGATGCAGAGACCGGTGCTTGGCTGGAGACGGTGAGCGCTCCCGCACAAACATAAATTTTCCCAAATCAAACCCCGAATGGAAGTGTAACACAAAGGAGGATTCCCCATGAAACGAAAAATTTTGGCCCTGGCCACGGCGTTGGCCCTGGCGCTGTCTCTCAGCGTCTGCGTTTCTGCCGCCGGGCAGCAGGCCGGCAGCTGGACCAAGCTCAGCGACGGCTACACCGCCGACACGCCGGGGACCCAGCCGACCGCCGTTCCCCTGCCGGATAAGGATACTTACGCGATCACAGACTGGGTCGATGCAGACCACGCCCTGTGCGTCAAGTCCCTGGGAGACAAGGACCGCGCCTTCGTCGTGGTCGGGCGGGACGGCAGTGAGGTCACGCTGCAATTTGCCACCCCCACTGCGCAGATCATCGCGGCAAAGGCCGGGCACATCGCCTACACGAACCAGGCCAACGACACGGTCTATGTTGGCAAGTTCGAGGGCAAGTCTGCGCTGACACCGCTGCTGGAAGAAAAACTCAGCGGCACGCTGCGGACCCGGAGCGTCCAGGCGTTCAACGCGGACGCCAGCAAGCTGGCCCTGGTCTACGTCCCCAACGGCACCGCCAACGCGCGGAACGCAAAGCTCTTTGATCTGACCGGCGGCACCGCCAAAACGCTCTCTGCACCGCAGGCCAAGTCCGATATTCTGGAAGTCTCCTGGCTCTCCAACGGCGCACTGAAGGTCGTTGTGGAAGCGCAGGGCGACCAGCCTGTTTACACGACCTGGCAGTACAGCGAGGCCGCCCAGCCCCCCGCCGGGAGTGACCTGGCGCTAGCCCAGCAGCTGAACCAGCTCGGCCTGTTCCGGGGGGCCGGGACGAACGCCGACGGGTCCGTGAACTATGACCTGGACCGCCAGCCCAACCGGGCCGAGGCTATCACCATGCTGATCCGCGCCCTGGGCGCCGGGGAGCAGGAGGGCACGACGAAGCAGCACCCCTACCAAGACGTGCCCACCTGGGCCAACGGAGCGGTAAGCTACGCCCGGAAATATGACCTGACCAGGGGTATCTCCGCCACGGAGTTTGGGGCCAAGTCCCCCGTCACGACGGCCATGTACCTGACCTTTATGCTCCGGGCTCTGGGCTATCAGGATGGCACCGACTTCGTCTGGAACAGCCCCTGGGAGACCGCCGTTCAGGCCGGCATCCTGCCCGCTCAGGCCGATTGGGCCACCCTGACCCGCGGCGAGCTGGTGGAGATCACCGCCGCCGCCCTCTTCGCCCAGCACAAGACCACCGGCCAGCCCCTGTGGGAGCGCCTGGTCAGTTCGGGTGCCTTTACCGCCGAGCAGTTCCAGGCCGCGTTCCCCGCTGACCCCTACGCCGCCCTGCACACGCAGAGCAAGTACCGCACGGCCCTGGCCGAGAAGCTCCAGGGCGTGAACAACGTGACCTGGATGGAGGAGACGAGCGCCTGCACCATCCTGGAGCGCGTCCAGAGCGGCCTGCCCCACGGCGGGTATCAGGATGAGCTGGTCCTGGTCTACAAGGCCGGTTCCCAGCCCGGCGAGGGCACCGTCGTCACCCTGCCCGGTGTGAAGACCACCGCCGTCCGCCAGGAGGCCCCCACCTCCATCCAGTGCAAGGGCACGACCCTCACCTATACCTATCGCTTCGACAAGGCCGTGCAAGACGTGCATCAGGCCGGTACCTATACCTTTACCGTAGACCTCACCACCGGCAACGTGAGCAGCACTGTGCCGAACTGACTTCATTTTTAGGAAGGACCCAGGGAGCAGACCACGCGAGCGGTGTGGTCTGCTCCCTTTTTGTCGAGGTGCGGTTTGCTGTGCTTTTCCTTGCCTTTTTGGCATGCTCTGGTATAATAGGTCTTTGCATACGCAAATTGAATGCAAGGAGATGACGGGACGATGAAACACAAGAAACTGCGGACGGTCCTCATCACGGTGGTGGTGATCGCGGCGCTGGTGGCGGCCTATATGATCGCGTTCATGCGGCCGCAGCCGCTGCTGGACTGCCTGGGCGGGACGGAAGCGCCCACCACGGGGACCCTCACGGTGTATGACCAGGCCCATCAGGAGGGGCAGAAGTGGGACGTGGCCGAAGAGTCGGAACTTGACGAAGTGTGGCAGGCCATGCAGAGCGCCCAGGTCCGCTTTTTACGGGGCCACGGCGTGGTGACGCTGCCCGACGGAGGGGCCTATTATGAGGTAAAACTGGCCAACGCCGACGGCTCGTCCAGCTATGCCTTCGGGTGCAACTCGGAGGGGGATCTGATCATCGCCGGGTCCGATTACGTCCTGGTGGGAGACAGTTCGTTGCCCCAGGCCCTGGCAGGCCTCGCCCAGGCTGCGGCGGAGTGAGCGGAGGCTCATTCAAAAGAGGGAAGAAAAATCAAAGGAAATTTCAAAAATACAGTTGATTTTTGCAGACGTGACAAGTATAATGTTGCGGTAAATGGCTGCTTTAATGCTACCCTGTTAAAATTTTTTGGAGGTACAATCTACTATGAGAGATGTTTATGTCATCAGCTCCTGCCGTACTGCCGTGGGCAAGTTCGGCGGTTCCCTGAAGGATGTCCCCGCTGCTGAGCTGGGCGCTACTGTGATCGCCGAGGCTCTGAAGCGCGGCAACGTCAAGGGCGAGTGGCTGGACGAGGTCATGTTCGGTAACGTCCTGTCTGCTGCTCAGGGCCAGAACGTGGCTCGTCAGTGCATGGTCAAGGCCGGTGTGCCCCTGAAGGTCCCCGCCTACACCGTCAGCATGGTCTGCGGCTCCGGCCTGAAGTCCGTCATCGAGGGCTCCCGCGCCATCCAGGCTGGCGATGCTGACCTGATCATGTGCGGCGGCACCGAGAACATGTCCGCTGCTCCCTACGCCATCCCCGAGGCCCGCTGGGGCGCTCGTATGGGCGAGAAGAAGCTGATCGACACCATGATCAAGGACGGCCTGTGGGACGCTTACAACAACTACCACATGGGCACCACCGCTGAGAACATCTGCGACATCTGGGGCATCACCCGCGAGGAGCTGGACGAGTTCGGCTACAACTCCCAGCAGAAGGCTGTTGCCGCTGTGAAGTCCGGCCGCTTCAAGGACGAGATCGTGCCTGTTACCGTGAAGCAGAAGAAGAAGGAGTTCGTCTTCGACACCGACGAGGATCCCCGTGACACCACCCTGGAGAAGCTCGGCTCCCTGAAGGGCGCTTTCGCTGTCTCCGACGACAACACCGTGGACAAGGTCGACATGACCTTCGAGGCCACCCACATGACCCCCTCCGCTGACAACATCGGTGTCAAGCGCGTTACCGCCGGCAACGCTTCCGGCATCAACGACGGCGCTGCTGCCATCATCCTGGCTTCCAAGGACGCTGTCGAGAAGTATGGCCTGAAGCCCCTGTTCAAGGTCATTTCCTGGGGCCAGGGCGGCGTCGACCCCAAGATCATGGGCACCGGCCCCATCCCCGCTTCCCGTCAGGCTATGGCCAAGGCTGGCCTGACCATCAAGGACATGGACCTGATCGAGGCCAACGAGGCTTTCGCTGCTCAGTCCATCGCTGTGGCTCGTGAGCTGGAGTTCGATATGTCCAAGGTCAACGTCAACGGCGGCGCTATCGCCATCGGCCACCCCGTCGGCTGCTCCGGCGCTCGTATCATCGTCACCCTGCTGCACGAGATGATGAAGCGCGACGACGCAAAGAAGGGTCTGGCTACCCTGTGCATCGGCGGCGGCCTGGGCGTTGCTGCCATCTTCGAGAAGTGCTAATTTGCGCTTGACGAACTGAATTCACGTGATTCATGGCCCCCGGCAGAGGTTTTTCCTCTGCCGGGGGTTTTTTGATGCACAATGTTAGCGTAGGCTAAATCAGAATATTCCAACCTTTTTGGAGAAAAACTTCGCCGCTCTCCGCAAAAACTCCGCCAAAACCGAACGGACAGGATGCAGTTAGTTATGGTAAACTACCGAAGCCCGCGAGAGACCTTTGGAAACCCGCTGCGGGCAACGATTTCTTTCCCATAGGAGGTACCCCTGATGAGAGGTAAGAAAAGTCCCATGATCATGGGGTTGATAGGAGCGATGCTCCTATCAACCAATGCCTTCGCCGCAGTCCCGTCGGATTTTTCCGACTTTCCTACGGACTGGTCGGCGCCGGCCATGACGCACGCCGTCCAAAACGGCCTGCTCAACGGGTCCGACGGCAAGATCCTGCCCAAGGGCCTGCTCACCCGCGCCCAGATGGCCACCATGGTCAACCGCGCCTTTGCCAGCAGCGCCAAGGCGTCCCTGACCAGCTTCACCGACATGGTCCCCGGCGCCTGGCATTACGACGAGATGGCCAAGGCCGTGCAGATGGGCGTCTTCCAGGGCGCGGACGGCAAGCTCAGCCCCAACGACCCCATCACCCGCGAGCAGGCCTTCGCCGTGCTGGCCCGTGCCTTTGGCCTGGCCGATGGCAAGGCGTCCTCCCTGGACAAATTCTCTGACGGCGCTCAGGTCTCTTCCTGGGCCAGGGGTGCCGTGGCTGCCCTGGTGGAGCAGGGCTATGTGACCGGCGCGGACGGCGCTCTGAACCCCCAGAGCTATATCACCCGTGCCGAGTTTGCCCAGGTCATGGATGCCCTCGTGGCCGCCTACGCTGACCAGGACCTGAAGGACCAGACCGTGGAGGGCAACCTGATCCTCCGCACCAACAGCACCCTGGAGAACGTCACCGTGAAGGGCGACCTCATCCTCGCAGACGGCGTCTCCGCCGCCAGCCTCAAAAACGTCACCGTCACCGGCCGCCTGGTCGTCCGCGGCGGCACCGACGGCGTGAAGCTCACCAAGAGCACCGCCAAGGGCGGCATCCGGCTGGCCAACCCCAACGGCACGCCCAAGCTCACCATCGACGGCAAGGCCTATGCCCCCAACGGCACCACGAACGGCGGCGCTTCCAACAGCGGGGGCGGCTCGTCCTCCGGCGGAAGTTCCGGCGGCGGCAGCAGTTCCTCCGGCGGCGGTTCGTCTTCCGGCGGGAACAGCAGCACCCAGACTGACCTGGTCGTGGCGGCCCAGACCAAGCTGGTCAATGTGGACTGGGGCCAGTATGTTGCCGTTCGCTTCACCAGCGGCAACAACCTGAAAAACTGCACCCTGACCGTAGACGGCACTGTGGTCAACGATGCTTGCTCCAACGTCACCACCGACGGCTCCATTGTCAAGTGGGAGGCCACCACCTGGAACCCCGCCAAGCTGGTCATCACCAAGGGCAGCCAGAGCCAGACCGTGACCCTCAGCCAGACCGCAAATCCTGCAACTCCCACTGCGGGCCAGAAAGCAGACGCCTATTACTTCCTGGCCAACGGCCCCGTCTATGTCTGGGACTACCACCTGACCAATTACGATGCCGCAGGTAAGGTGCGTGTTGCTCCTGCAACCACGCAGTTCAGCCTGACCAACAAAGAGCAGGATGCGATCAAGTTCTACTCTCCCGATGCGATTCTGAAGCAGGACGAAACTGCCAGCAACCACTATAAAGTCAGCGGTACCGTGGAGCTGATGTTCAACTATGCCAACGGCACGGACGCAGAAAAGGCCTGGGTCAATGGTATCACGAATGTTGCATTGGTTGCAGCCGACGATCGCAACAATACTCTAAATGAGAGCCTGAACTGGAACCTCGATAAGAACTATAAACACGGTGACAGCACGGTTGCCTGCATCACGGTCCCCCTGGGCCAGAGCAACTTCTACTCCAATGGCCGCTACCAGCTGCGGGTCACCTCCAACGGTACCAGCAAGCTTTTCCCCATCCATGTGGTAAACGAGGTTGTGCCTGAGCTGCAAAGCACATCCGGTAGCGTCCAGTCCGGGGATAAAGTCTATTTCAAAGTCAAGAATATGACCTATGGGATCACCCAGCCCATCTATCGGGTAGACCTGACGGATTCCCAGGGCAACACCAAAACCCTGACAAAGATCGATGACTGGTATCTCATTGGAGATAGCTTCATCCTGTACAACGACAACACCAATAATATTCCGTATGAAGGCAATTACAAAGTGACTGTTTACGCTGATGGCTTCCAGCAGTTCAGCAAGACCTTCTTTGTCACGGGCGGTGAAAGCCTAAACATCAGAAAGGCAGCGCTCGCCTATGGTATTGACACCTATTCTGGCTCTAGTCTGAGCGGCGGCAGCGCCAGCTCCGGCAGTGGTTCCGAGGGCGGCAGCAACACTATGAACGCCTATATCGTCTTTGATGCTGACCTGCTGGCGAACGCAGAAATCATGACCAAGCTGAACACTGGGAATGAGTATGCAACTGCGATTGCCAACCGTTGGGCCGAGATGAGCAAGGTCTCTGTCTACGCAGAGGGCAGCAACAAGAGCTACACTTACTCCGGGTTTATTACTGCTACCAACCTCTCTCATGGACAGAACAAGGCTTTGACTTTTGCAGATTATGTAAAAAGCGGGAAAGCCACAGAAAATACCAGAGGCAACCCCTACTCCGTCAAGCAAGTCCTGGAGGACAACCTGCTGGGCGAAGCTACCTCTTTCAGTGAGACCGCCAACAAGGCTGCACCGGAAATTGCTCTGGTAAAGCTGGAGAATGACAAGTATGTCAATGCTTCCAGCGTGACCGAGGGCCAGAACGCCATGTTCCAGTGCCTGGACAAGGCTTACCTGGAAAAGCTGGCCGAAAACAGCAGCATCTACAAGGGCACCGCCAGCCATCAGCCTTTCGCCAGCACCGATTACTCCGTTGACACCGAGAAGGGGATCCTTATCATTTCCAAGGAAAAGCTGACCGTGGGCGACAACAGTATCACCATCCAGGTCAACGGCTACCAGACCGTGAGATTGTCCGTGCCTTATCAGAAAGTGCTGGAAGCGGTCAAGCTGTCCGCTCCCACGGAGGCTGTTGCGCTTGGTAACCCTGTGACCATCACCTGCAACGCAGAGAATCATAAGGACGGCGTTTGTGACTTCTTCGCCAATGTGACCAGCGTGGAGCTGACTGGCCCGGATGGACAAACAAAGACTGTTCTGCCTAAGGGTCAGGAAGGTAGTGACCTGGGCTATGAGGTCAGCAACAACACGCTGGTTCTGTGCAAGAATCAGTTTGCGGATACCTGGAAGGAAAAAGCTGTTGGTGAGTATACTCTGACTCTCAAAGCGGGTTATGGTTATGAGACGCAGAAGGTAAAGTTTGAAATCAAAGCGAAGGAAGAAACGCCTGAAACTCCTCCTGTGGGTGACAAGGATGTTCCCGCCTATGAAAGCTGGACGTTGACAAGAGGATATTTTGGTTCTGGAAAACTCTGCTTTGGTGCAAGTGGTCATAACAGCTCTGCTGTGCAGCCCTACTTAAATGCTATCACAGCTATTAAATTAGGAGATGTTACCCTTACACCTGTTAGTTATAGCAGCCAGGTTGAAGCTAACAAATACTGTATTGATAAGGGCACAGATCAAACCATCTATTTCTATCCAGCAGACTTTAGCACCACAGATTCTACTACTATTACCATTGTTGCTGACGGCTATAAGGACTTCACTCTGGTGATTGGTGCAGATGGTAAGGTTGTGACCGGCGGTGATTCTGGCGAAACCCCCGGCGGCGATAGCGAGGTTACGGCAAAAGAGCCGCCGATGAATTGGACGGCAAGCTCTTTTATGGGTGATTATACTTTGACTTCCTCTATGGGCAATGATGACTTTATGAAGGCTATTTCTGAGGTGAGTGTAAATGGTAATCGCTACGAAAAGGGTTATGTGAGCAATAACGACGTCTATTCTACTAATGAGACAGATGGAGTCATTAAGCTAGGGAGTGGAAAGATGACCTCGACTCCCAACGTTGTTGTCATCAAAGCTACTGGTTACAAGGATTTGACTCTGACGATTGCAGCAGACAAGACTGTAACCGCTACTGTTGGTGATTCTTCTGGCTCTGGGTCCAACGGAGATACGGGAGAGGACACAGTTGCTAATGAGGCATTGCGACCGATAGACTATGAGACAGGCATATTAGGGGGAAGCTCCCTGTACTTTGATAAGAGTGGGAGCAATGCTGATGCCGCAAAAGCATACTTAAATAAAATCTCTGAAATCAAAATTGGAGACAGTGTTCTGTCTGAGTCTGATTATACAGTGCGAATTGGAACGGATTCATATATTTCCTTCTCTGATTCTGTCAATGTAAAGAACATTGTCATCACGATTAAAGCCACTGGTTACAAAGATCAGACTATTACCATTGATGCAAAGGGTAAGCTGGTGTAAACTCACAACTACATTCCTACTAGGGCACGGCCGAACGGTCGTGCCCTTTCTCTGTCTTGGAAGGGGAGAGGCTTCACCAGACACCAGGAGAATCCATCCTGGCATCTTGCACCGCTTCTGCTGTCTATGGTATACTAAAAAAATAAGATCAAAGGGGGGCGAACGGATGGAATTTATTATTATTTCCGGCATGTCCGGGGCGGGGAAGAGCTCCGCTGCGGCGTTTTTGGAGGACCTGGGCTTTTACTGCGTGGACAACATGCCCGTGGCCCTCATCACCAGCTTTGCCGGGCTGTGCATGGCCGGGGCCGGGACGGGGAAATACAGCCGTGTGGCGCTGGTGACGGACATTCGCGGCGGGCAGACCTTTGACGAGCTGTTCCAGGCGCTCGACGGCCTGCGGGAGATGCACCTGGACTATCAGCTGCTGTTCATCGAGGCCGCCGACGAGGACATTATCCGGCGGTATAAGGAGACCCGCCACACCCACCCGCTGACCCGCCAGGGCTACGCCCTGCCGGAGGCGGTGAAGATGGAGCGCATGGCGCTGGAGCCGGTCCGTAACCGGGCCAGCCATATCCTGAACTCGTCCGGGCTGAACCTGTCCAAGTTCCGGGGGGAGCTGCTGCGGCTGTTTGGCATGGGGGCGCCGGACGAGTCGATCACCGTGTCGGTCACGTCGTTTGGGTTCAAGTACGGCATCCCCATCGACGCAGACCTGGTCTTTGACGTGCGCTTTCTGCCCAATCCCTATTACATCGCAGAGCTGAAAGAGTGTACAGGCTTAGAGGAGGCCGTGCGGGCGTTTTTATTCGGCTACCGGCAGACCACGGAGTTCATGCGGCATCTGGAAGAGATGCTGTCGTTCCTGCTGCCCCAGTATGTGGAGGAGGGCAAGTCCAACCTGGTCATCGCCATCGGCTGCACCGGCGGGCACCACCGGTCTGTGGCCATCGCCCACGCTGTCACGGAGTTCATCAAGCAAAAGGGCTACCGGGTGGAGGAGACCCACCGGGACATCAGCCGGTAAGCAGAGCGCAGAGAAAAGGAGGAAGCCACCATGTCTTTTGCGGCGGACGTCAAAGCCGAGTTGTGCCGGGCCAAGCTGGGCAAAAAATGCTGCACCCAGGCGGAGGCCTGCGGGGTGCTGCTGTACTGCAACCGCTTCTCCCTGCGGGAGGTGAAGATCGTCACGGAATCCCCCGCCTTTGCCCAGCGGCTGCCGGGGCTGTTCCACCGGGCCTTCGGCCTGTCCTTCGACGAAAAAGGCGACCCAGACGCGCCGGGGAAGCGCATCTTCCGCATCACCGCGCCGGACAAAGTGGCGGTGCTGTGGGAGCAGTGCGCCTTTGATCCCGCCGGTCCCGCCCATCACATCAATTTTGGAGCGCTGGAAGAGGAGCACTGCCGCCTGGCATTTTTGCGCGGGGCGTTTCTGGCCGGCGGGTCCGTGACAGACCCGCAGAAGGGCTATCACCTGGAGTTGGCCACCACGCATCTGCGGGTCAGCCGGGAGTTAAATACCCTGCTCTTAGAGCTGGGCTACGCCCCGAAAGAGACCACCCGCAAGGCCAATTACATCACCTACTTCAAGCAGAGCGAGGCCATCGAAGACCTGCTCACCGCCATCGGGGCACCCATCGCGGCCATGACGCTGATGAACACGAAAGCAGAGAAATTCCTGCGCAACGGCGTGAACCGCCGCGTCAACTGCGAGGCCGCCAACGTGGACAAGACCGTAGACGCGGCCCTGGAGCAGCGCCGGGCCATCCAGATCCTCCGGAAGAGCGGCGCCCTAGACGAGCTGACCCCTAAGCTGCAAGAGGCCGCCCAGCTGCGGGAAGCGCACCCGGAGCTGTCCCTCTCCCAGCTGGCCGCCCTCTGCGACCCACCCGTCACCAAATCCTCCCTCAGCCACAGATTGCGGAAGCTCATCCAGCTCAGCCAGAAAAGCGAGTAGAACGCCAGAGCTTACAAATACTATCATCAACCAAACACAAAGGAGAACACAACTATGACCAGATATGAACGTGCTGCCGAGTACCACCACAAGGGATTTAACTGTTGCCAGGCTGTGCTGGCCAGCTTCAGCGACGTGACCGGTTTATCCGAACAGACCAGCTTTGACATGGGCGGCGGCTTTGGGGCTGGGGCCCAGACGGGTGAGCTGTGCGGGGCCATCGCCGGGGCTGTGATGACGTTGGGGATGCTGACCCCCGTGGACGCAGAGGATCCCGTCGGCAGCAAGCGCCGGACCGGGGCGCTGGCGAAGGAATTTCAGCGCCGCTTCAAGGAGAAGTTCGGTGATCTGCGATGTCAGACCCTCTTGAAGAGCAAGGTGGAGGCCACCGAGGCCACCCCCGCCGCGGCTGACCTGGGCCTGACCAACCGCTGCGACGTGCTCATCGTGACCGCCGTAGAAATTTTGGAGGAAATGCGGCAGGAAGGAAAGTAAGTTTATGTCTTTTGTCCATCTTCACGTTCACTCAGAATACAGCTTGCTGGACGGGGCCTGTCGGATCCCCGGCCTGGTGGCCAGGGCCAAAGAGCTGGGCCAGACGGCCATCGCCGTCACCGACCATGGCGTTATGTACGGGGCGGTGGACTTTTACAAGGCGGCGAAAGCCGAGGGCATCAAGCCCATCATCGGCTGCGAGGTCTATGTGGCCCCCCGGACCCGGTTCGACCGGGTCCATGAGATCGACGACCGCCCCTATCATCTCGTCCTGCTCTGCCGGAACGAGACGGGTTACCGCAACCTCTCCGCCCTGGTCAGCCGGGGCTTCACCGAGGGCTTTTACAGCAAGCCCCGCGTGGACTGGGAGCTGCTGGAGCAGTACCATGAGGGCATCATCGCCCTCTCCGCCTGCCTGGCTGGGCAGCTGCCCCGACTGCTGCTGGCCGGGGACTACGCCGGGGCGAAAGCCCACGCCATACAAATGCGGGATTTGTTTGGCCCAGACAGCTACTATCTAGAGTTGCAGGACCACGGCATCCCCCAGCAGCGGGAGGTGATCCGGGGCCTCCTTCAGCTCCATGAGGAGACAGGCATCCCCCTCGTTGCCACCAACGACGCCCACTACCTCACCCGCCAGGACGCGGGGATCCAGGACGTGCTCATGTGTATTCAAATGGGCCGAACGGTAGACGACCCCACCCGGATGCGGTTTGAGACCCAGGAATTCTATCTCAAGTCCGAGGACGAAATGGCCGCCCTCTTTCCCGACTGGCCGGAGGCTTTGGAAAACACGGCCAAGATCGCGGAAGCGTGCAACGTGGACTTCCAGTTCGGGGTCTATCACCTGCCGGAATTCAAGCTCCCGGAGGGCTGGACGGACGGCGACGCCTACTTTGAACACCTCTGCCGCACGGGCTTCGCCCGCCGTTACCCCGACGGCAGCGAGGAATATGAGAAGCAATTAGACTATGAGATGGCCATGATCCGCCGCATGGGGTTCGTCGAATATTTTCTGATCGTCTCGGACTTCATCGGCTACGCCAAGTCCCATGACATCCCTGTGGGGCCGGGGCGTGGCTCTGCCGCCGGGTCGATGGTCGCCTATTGCATGGACATCACCGACGTGGACCCCATGAAATACTCCCTGTACTTCGAGCGATTTTTGAACCCTGAGCGCGTGTCCATGCCCGATATTGACGTGGATTTCTGCTACCGCCGCCGGGGAGAGGTCATCGACTATGTGAACCGAAAGTACGGCAGTGACCACGTGGCCCAGATCGTGACCTTTGGGACCATGGCCGCCAAGGGGGCCATTCGAGATGTGGGCCGGGCGCTGGACGTCCCCTATGCGGACGTGGACGCCATTGCCAAGCAGGTCCCCAATTCCCTGCACATGACGCTGAACACCGCGCTCACCCTCTCCAAGCCCCTGCGGGAGATGTACGAGAAGGACCCCACGGTGCAGAAGATCATTGACACGGCCAAGGGACTGGAGGGCATGCCCCGCCATGCCTCCACCCACGCCGCCGGGGTGGTCATCACCCGGAACCCGGTGGACACCTACGTCCCCCTGGCAAAAAATGACGAGGCCGTGGTCACCCAGTACACCATGACCACGCTGGAAGAGCTGGGCCTGCTAAAAATGGACTTCCTGGCCCTGCGAAATTTAACGGTGCTGGACGACGCCATTCAGATGGTCCGCACCCACACCCCGGACTTTGACCTGCGCACCATCCCGGATGACGACCCGCAGACCTTCCAGATGCTGTCCGATGGCCGCACCTGCGGCGTGTTCCAGATGGAATCTGCCGGCATGACCGGCGTGTGCGTGGGCCTCAAGCCGAAAGATATCGAGGATATCACGGCCATCATCGCCCTGTATCGGCCGGGGCCGATGGATTCGATCCCCCGCTTCATTGCGTCCAAGCATGACCCGGCCAGCGTGCGATACAAGCACCCAAGCTTAGAGCCGATCCTCTCCAACACCTACGGCTGCATCGTCTACCAGGAGCAGGTCATTGAGATCTTCCGGCGCTTGGCCGGGTACTCGCTGGGGCAGGCTGACATGGTCCGCCGGGCCATGTCCAAGAAAAAACTGAAGGACATCCAGCGGGAGCGAGAGGCCTTCCTGCACGGGGACCCGGAGCGGAACATCGCCGGGTGCGCCGCCAACGGCATCCCCCAGGAGATCGCCGAGAGCATTTACGACGAGATCACGGACTTTGCCAACTACGCCTTTAATAAGGCCCATGCGGTCTGCTACGCCATCGTGGCCTATCAGACGGCCTGGTTCAAGTGTCACTATCCCAGGGAGTATATGGCCGCCCTCCTGACCTCCGTGCTGGACTCTCAGGACAAGATCGCAGAGTACATCGCCGAGTGCCGTAGCCTGGGCATCCGCCTGCTGCCCCCGGATGTGAACGAATCCGGCTCGGACTTCACCGTGGCCGGGCAGGACATCCGCTTCGGCCTGGCTGCCCTCAAGGGCGTGGGCCGGGGCTTCACCAAGTCAATTTTAACCTGCCGAGAGACGGACGGCCCCTTTGTATCCTTCCTCGATTTCTGCAAGCGGATGCTGGAGCAGGACATGAACAAGCGAATGTTGGAGAGCCTCATCCGCGCGGGAGCCTTTGACGCCATGGGCCTGCGCCGTTCCCAGCTATTGGACGCCTACGAGCAGCTCCTCGACAGCTTGACCCGGAACAAGCGCAAGAATCTAGAGGGGCAGTTTGACCTCTTCTCCCAAACCGAGGACGGCAGTGAGACGACGGTCGAGCTGGTCCTGCGGGACCTCCCGGAGTTCTCCCCCCAGGAGCTTATGACGATGGAGAAGGAGGTCACCGGCCTGTATCTCTCCGGCCACCCCATGGACGCCTACCGGGAGCTGGCCCGGAACCACGGCGCGATCCCCATCGCAAGCGTCCTGGAGGACTTCGCCCAGCCGGACGGCCCCACCCGCTTCCAGGACGGCGAGCGCATCAACCTGGCCGGGGTTGTCTCCGCGGCCAAGACGAAGACGACCAAGAACAACTCTCTCATGGCCTACGTTACGCTGGAGGACGACACCGGCTCGATGGAGCTGCTGGCCTTCTCCCGCGTGCTGGAAGAGAGCGGGAACTACTTACAGGTCAATTTGCCCATCCTGGTCTACGGCCGCATCTCCGTCCGGGATGAAAAAGCGCCCCAGCTTATGTGCGACCGGGTGACCCCTCTGAACCAGGTGCCGGACCAACCCCTGCATCCCGGAAACCCGGCGGAGCGCACCGGGAAGCTCTACCTCCGTTTTGACAACGAGAATGACCCCCGCTTCCAGCGGATCAAAAACCTGCTCATCCTCTTCCCCGGCAATCAGCAGGCTGTGCTCTATCTCTCCGACACCGGCCGCCGCCTGGGTGCCCGGTGCCAGCTCCACCCGGCGCTTCTGGACGAGCTGCGGGAGCTGCTGGGCGAGGAGAACGTCGTCCTCAAGCAGAAAGGCAACCTATGAACAACACCAAGAAAACCGTCAACAAAGTCTTTTCGCCCCACCACCAGCGGGTGCTGTCCGTGGCGGTGAGCATCATCCTGCAATTTTCGCTGTACGCACTGGTGCTCTTCCGCTTCTCTCGCTACTTCGTCTATTTCTACTGGACCTGCTTTGCCATCAGCTTGCTCGTGGCCCTGTTCATCTCCACCCGAAAGACGAAATTGGCCTATAAAGTGGCCTGGATCGTCCCGATCCTTCTCCTGCCAGTGATCGGCGGCATGACCTATCTCATGTTCGGCGGAGCGCGAAGGCCCCACTATCACCGGGAGGAGACCCGCAAGACCTTTCAGCGGGAGCTGCCTGCCACACTCTCTACCACAGACCTGATGCGCTATGGCCCGGACGCCTTGCAGCAGGCCTGGTATTTGGGCAACACCGCCCTCTGCCCGGCCTACACCAACACGGAGACGGCCTATTTCCCCTCCGGCAAAGAATTTCTGCAAGACTATCTGGCCGAGCTGGAAAAGGCCCAGGACTACATCTTCCTGGAATACTTTATCATTTCCGAAGGCTCCATGTGGGATGAGATCTTAGAGGTCCTGACCCGGAAAGCTGCCCAGGGCGTGGACGTGCGGGTGATCTATGACGGGGTCGGCTCCGCCGCTACCTTGCCTGTGAAGTACCCGGACATTTTACATGCCCGCGGGATCCTGTGCCGCGTTTTCCAGCCTCTGGTGCCTGTCCTGTCCATCCACCAGAACAACCGGGACCACCGGAAGATCACCGTCATCGACGGCGTGACCGGCTATGTCAGCGGTCTGAACCTGGCCGACGAATACGTGGACCGAAAAGAGCGCTTTGGCTACTGGAAGGACAACGCCCTGCGCCTGCGGGGAGAGGCCACCTGGAGCCTGACCGTCTTCTTCCTGACCATGTGGGACCACCAGAACCCCCACTCCGACTTCCGCCTGTTCCGGCCCCGGCAGCTGCCGCCGCTGGAGACCACTGGAGGCATTGTTATCCCCTATGCCGACACGCCCAACGCCGACGACACCATAGGGGCGGACCTGTACCTGCAAATGATCTCTAAGGCCAAGCGTTACCTCTATATCACCACGCCCTATCTGGCCATCGACGAGACCATCACCTCCGCCCTCTGCATCGCCGCCCGGACGGGGGTGGACGTGCGCATCATGACGCCCCACATCCCGGATAAAAAAGGCGTCTTCGCCGTGACCCAGTCCAACTACCCGGTGCTGCTGGAGGCGGGGGCCAGAATCTTCGAGTTCACCCCCGGCTTCGTCCACACCAAGACGATGGTGGCGGATGACCTCTATGCGTCCGTGGGCAGCTGCAACCTGGATTACCGCAGCTTTTACCTTCAGTTCGAGAACGGCGTCTGGCTCTGCGGGGACCCGGCGGTGCTGTCCGTCCGGGACGACTTTTTGCAGACCATGGAGGTCTGCCAGGAGATCACGCTGGACGACTGCCGCACCCTCTCCTTCCCAAGGAGGATCGTGCAGACGGTCTATCGCCTGTTCGCGCCGCTGTTTTGATGCCATATATTTTGTTGGATATCGTGTTCGATAAAAATAAAAAATGCTTCGACGGTGAAAAATTTATCATAATTTTCATTTTTGCGTGAACAATTTATTGACTAAAAATCAAAAAGCGCATATAATATAAGCGGAGAAAATGATGCGATTTTCATCCAGAAAACTTCACCAAAACGAAACCCCGGAAGAGTGTCGGCTCTTCCGGGGATTTCTATTCCCTTTTTGATTCACGGTTTCCCGCAGAGACATGGGCTTAGAACGCCTCTGGCCAGATTACTGCCGGTCTTGTTTTTTCTTGTCCTTTCTGTGATCCAGCCACTTACAAATATAGTACGAGACTACACCAGCAAGCACAGAAAGTGCGAATGATGCGATCGCATCCATCGACTCCACCTCCCTCCTTGCCGAGGGGTCGGCAGCAGGGATAGTATACCAGAGCCAGCAGGATTCGACAATATTTTTAACATAATTCCGCCGAAAACGATGCTTCCATCACTGCTTGCTGTTCTCCTCCCGCAGCTTGGCCAGGATGTAGGGGTAGCTCTCCAGCCCGTTGTGGGGGAGCAGGCAGTAGGAGCAGTCTTTGATGCCCCCGCGCATCACAAAGCCGCCCCGGCAGTCGGGCATCCGGTAGAGGGGGCAGTAGCAGAAGAGACAGTTGAATTCCTCCTCCCGCACGCCCTTGTGGCAGGGGAAGTATTCACATTCTTTGTTTTGAAACCAGGTGTAGTGCTTGCCGGTCACGTCCATGGGGGATTCTCCTTTCAAATGCAAACTCATGCAAACCGCCCCCGCCGGGAAACCAGCGGGGGCGGTCGTCTGTCGATGCGGAATTACTTGTTGCGGCCGGCTGCGGCAGTCTCCAGGACCCGCTGGTCGGCGCGGTGGTGCTCGATGGGTTTCCACTGCACCTTCCGGCTGAACAGCGCCACCAGGGAGATGGGGATGTAGGTCAGCATGAAGATGGGGAAGGTGAAGGTATACAGCACCTTTTTGGCCGGTGTAGTGTGGATATTCTTCCACTCGGTGATGGTGGTGAACAGCCCCACCACATACAAGGTGGCATACAGCCCCGCCACCATTTGGAGTACGTAGTGTACCATGGGTAAGACCGTTCCGGCCCCTGTCAGCCCCGTCACCAGATAGGCGACGATCAGGGAGACAGTCAGCACATAGGCAGGCATGACGGTCATGCTCATGTCATAGCAGGAGAAGTGGCCCTTGCCGATGCCCTTGAGCAGGCCAAAGCCATACTTCATAAAGACCTGCAAGAATCCTCTGGCCCAGCGCAGCCGCTGCCGCCAGGACTGGCGGAAGGTCACGGGCTGCTCGTCGTAGAGGACGGCCCCGGCGCAGAAGCCGATCTTCTGGCCCTTGATGATCTGATCCACGGAGAACTCGATGTCTTCCGTGAGCAGATGGAACTTCCAACCGTGGATGCTCTCCATCACTTTCCGGCTGAAGAAGAAGCCGGTGCCGGAGACGGCGCAGCTGGTGCCCAGGAGCATCCGGGAGTTGTTTAAGTACCGGGACTCCCGGATGAACCACAGGGCGTAGCCTGCGGAGATCCAGTTGTCACCGTAGTTCTTGCTGTTTCGATAGCTGGTGATGACCTCGTAGCCGTCGCAGTAGGTCCGGTTCATCTCCTCGATGAAGTGGCAGTCCAGCACGTTATCGGCGTCGAAGACGAAGAAGCCGTCGAACGTCTGGGGATAATCCTCCTCGATGTGTTCGATCAGGCGCTCCAGCGCGTAGCCCTTGCCCACTTTTTCTTTGTTAAAGCGGGTGTAGACCACGGCCCCGGCCTGGCGGGCGACCTCGGCGGTGGCGTCGGTGCAGTTGTCAGCCATGACAAAGATGGTGATGAGACTTTGGTCATAGGTCTGGCCCTGGATGCTGTGGATCAGGTCTGGTATGACCTCCTCCTCGTTCCGGGCGCAGATGAGGACGGCGAAGCGGTGGAGGACCTCTGGTTTATGAGGCTCCTGCTTCTTGGCGAACGGGACAGCCAGAAAAAACAGCTGGTAGGCATAGCAGGCGGAAAAAACCACGGCTATGACAAGATTGATGATCAGGATGGTATTCATTTTAACCTTCTTACACCCTTTTCTTTCTGTCATTCTACCCCCAGGGGGGCGGCAGTGGACGGCAAGAGACCCTTCATATCTCCCGCCGTCAGGCGATCCATTGAAATCCTTACTACTTTAGACCATCTGCTCGAAAATTTCCATCGGCTTTCCAGACAAATTTCCCGGAATATTTTGCAAATCTTCGGGCAGGATGAAAAGAGATTTGCATGGCTGCCTGCAAATCGTTTTCTCTATTGTACGACATTCGCCCAAAAAGTCAATGAATTTTCTCTTAATTTTCAAGCGAGAGAAAGAAAATATTACCAATTTTCCGGTGTAATGACATTCTCTTCCCATTCCGGCGGAAATTTTAGAATTTCTTTTGAAAAAGGGACTTGACAGGTTGGGGAAAATCAGGTATACTCTCAGTACAGTTAGCTTATGCTAACAGCCGAAGAGGCAAGATTCCTCTTCCCGGAGCGGCTATGCTGTTCCCTCTGACGATACCACGCCCCGGACGCCGCGCCCCCCCTTTGCGGGGCGCAAAAAAAGCCCCAGGGGTTAGCTGAACCTAATACATATTCCAAAAAGATCATTGAAAGGAGCATCTCCCATGAGTGTTGTCATTTTAGGCGGAAACGAGTGTATGGTCCGCAAGTATAAAGATCTCTGCCGTTCTTACCAGTGTTCGGCCAAAGTCATCTCCAAGATGGGAGGGACGCTGAAAAACCGGCTGGGCAACCCCGACCTGCTGGTCATGTTCACCGACACCATCTCTCACAAGATGGTCCAGAACGCCCTGAACGAGACCCGTGGCCAGGACACCGTCATCATCCGCTCCCGCTCCAGCTCCATGTCTGCCCTGGGCAACATCCTGGAGACCCACGCCGGCCCCAAGAGCTGAGCGCACGAAAGGAGACGCCGTCATGTCCATTGATTACGTCATCCAGCACGCCGCCCCCACCCTGGCCGGCATCAAGACGGGCAATCTCTTTCCCTGTACCTTTGCCTCCACCCAGGACATGGTGCGGGACCTGCGGGAGGTCAACCGCGTCTTAGTGCCCCGCGGCCTGCGGCTGCTTCCCCTGCGCCGGAAGGATGACCGGGCGCTGCTTTATCTCTTCCGCCCCGCCGACCTCTCGCGGGACCTGGCCGGTCAGGAGGCCCGCCGCCTGCTGCGGGAAGCGGGCTACGGCGACGACCTGACCCACCTCGTCTGTCTCCGGGAACTGACCCGCCGCCTGCGGGAAGGGGAGGAGTTCCCCCACGAGATCGGTCTCTTCCTGGGCTATCCCCCGGAGGACGTGGCCGGGTTTATGACCCACCGGGGCAAGAACTGCAAATGCGTGGGCTGCTGGAAGGTCTACGGCGATGAGTACGCCGCCCGCCGCCGCTTTGCCGCCTATCAATCCTGCACTGCGAACTACTGCCGCCGCCGGGCCGGCGGGGCCTCCTTGGAGGGTCTCACGGTTTCCCGTCTACCCCAGTGACAGTTTTTCTGTTGTCATGCGGATCCATCCCATCCCCATCCAAACTCTATGCGAAAGTGCCCGCCGGCCTTCCAACAAACGGCGGGCGCTTTCGCCATCTTCTGCAATTTCATTGACAAGTTTCCCGATTTTCTCTACAATGAAGCTATCCTTCGGAAAGGAGGCTTTCCCATGCCCGAAACCAACAACTACACGCCCCCGACCCCGCCGAACGATCCTCCTGGCAAGAGCAACGCCACCGCCAGCCTGGTCCTGGGGATCATCGCCGTGGTCCTGTGGTTCTTCGGCTACTCGGCCATCATCTCCGTCATCCTCGGTATCGTCGGACTCATCCAGGCCAGCAAAGCCAAGGAGCTGGGCTATGAGGACACCACCCGCACGGCGGGCTTCATCCTCTCCCTGATCGGCCTGATCGGCGGGGCGCTGGCCTTTGTCGCCTGCGTTGCCTGCGTGGGCCTGTTCGCCAGCACTGGCATCGCCGCAGGGGGTCTTTATGCTTCCTGAGTGGAACCATATCCCTATGTACGCCGTCCTGGCCCTGTTGGGGGCCGGGGCGGCCTGGTTTTATGTTCACCACCGGCTCCGCCGGCGGGGCGAGAACCCCGGTCGGACGGAGCAGGCGTTCCTCTGGGGTGTGCTGGGGGCAATGCTAGGCGCGAAGCTCCTCTATCTGCTCCCGTTGCTCCCCCAGCTGGCAGCTGACTTGCCGCTGCTCTGCACAGCCCCGCATTCCTTTATGGCAAAGTATCTCTCCGGTGGGTTCGTCTTCTACGGCGGCCTGCTGGGTGGTCTGGCGGGCGCCTGGCTCTTCTGCAAACAACGCCGGCTCTCCTTCGATACCCTGGGGCGGGACTTGGTTCCGGCCCTGCCGCTGTTTCATGCCTTTGGACGGGTAGGCTGCTTTCTGGCGGGGTGCTGCTATGGCATCCCGGCCCCTGCGGGCTGGCTGGGGGTGACGTTCCCGGCCAGCGCGGTCGAAGCCCCCAGCGGCGTGCCGCTGCTGCCCGTGCAGCTCTATGAGGCTGCGGGGTGCGTTCTGCTGTTTCTCCTGCTGGACCATCTGACAGACCGGGGCTGGCCGGGAGGCCGCCTGCTGGCGCTGTATCTGGCGTTGTACGCTGTGTTTCGTTTCCTGCTGGAGTTTCTGCGTGGGGACGCGGTGAGAGGATCTCTTGGGCCGCTGTCTACGTCGCAGGTGATCTCTCTGGCGGTTCTGGCCGGGGTGTTACTCGCTGAGCTTCTGCACCACCGACGAAATATCCGTCAGCGCCCGTGAGATCTCCATCTCATACCGTCCGCACTGGGCCAGGTCGCCCAGGGACACTATGCCCACGACTTTTCCGTCCGCCACCACCGGCAGCCGACGGATCTGCCGCCGGGCCATGAGCTGCGCCGCCTGGCGCACGTCGTCCCCCGGCTCCACTGCCGCCAGACGGCGGGACATGATCTCTTTCACAGGGACGCTCTTGGGGTCCGCCTCCGGGGCCACACAGCGCAGGACGATATCCCGGTCCGTCACCATGCCGCGCAGGATGCCCTCCGC
>OLPY01000304.1_pt1 | contig 45916 bp, 43 predicted proteins | sample 1672481 | NCBI WGS metagenome assembly OLPY01 (sample SAMEA3136691, study PRJEB25190) | human gut metagenome | biome: human gut; feature: human-associated habitat; material: faeces | place: Austria | collected 2013 | reverse complement strand
GGCCCTTGGCGGCGGCCACGCCGATGCGCAGGCCGGTAAAGGACCCCGGCCCGGCGGCCACGGCGATGAGGTCCAGGTCCTGCGGCTTGAGACCGCACTGTTCCAGCAGGCCCGCCGCCATGGGCAGCAGGGTCTGGCTGTGGGTCAAACCCGTGTGCAGGTAGGTCTGGCCCAGTAACATTTCGTCCTCACACAGGGCGGCCGAGGCCGCGACGGCGGAGGATTCTAAGGCTAAGATCTTCATGGCGTCCTCCCTTCCGGCGGTTCGGGCTTGTCCGGGTCCCAGCCGTCCAGGCCGGGGCCGTGGAGGGTGATGATTCGCTGGCCGTCGGTCATGCCCCGGCGGATGTCCACCCAGAGGGTGTCCCCGTCCAAAGCGTCCCGGATGTTTTCACTCCACTCTACGGCGCAGATGCCGCCCCGGCGCAGGAAGTCCTCCCAGCCGATGTCGAAGAGATCGTCGGCGTCTCGCAGGCGGTACATATCAAAGTGGAACAGGGGCAGCCGTCCCCCCTCGTATTCGTTCACGATGGTAAAGGTGGGGCTGGTGACCCGCTGGGGGATGCCCAGGCCCTGGGCCATGCCCCGGACAAAGGCGGTCTTGCCCGCCCCCAGGTCCCCGGTGAAGGCCACGACGGCGCCGGGCTGCAAGCGCTGGACCAGCGCCCGGCCCAGGGCTTCGGTGTCCTGTTCGCTGGCGGAATATCGCTCCATGGCGTCACTCCTTCCTGCCCGTGGCCGCGCCAGGGGGCCGCCGGGTGTATATTCAATGTATTCTATCATAAAATCACGGCGGTTGCACCCCTCTGTGACAAATTTTTTGGTCCGGGGCGGGGTATTCTGGGGGAAAGACCGGAGAGGGGGTGCTGGGCGATGGGAAACGAGAGGGGAGAGCGGACGCTGTTTTTCCTGGGTCTCACGGCGTCCCTGCTGGGCTTGGCCCTCATTTACAGCGCCACCCACTACGACGAAGCCCTCCACAGTTTGGTCTGGAAGCAGGCGGCGGCCTTGGGGGTGGGGATTGTGCTGTGCCTGCTCCTGTGGCAGATCCATTTGCGCGAGCTGGTCGAGCGGGCTTGGTGGCTGCTGGCGGTGGGCAATCTTGGCTTTCTGCTCCTGCTCATCCCCTTTGGCAATGAGGACGGGACGGGGAACAAGAGCTGGATCGCCTTGCCCGGCGGGCATTTTAACTTCCAGCCTGCGGAGTTTGGCAAGCTGCTCTTCCTGCTCCTCCTGGCCCTTCAGCTGACCCACCTGGGGGAAGAGGGCGGCCTGGACCGCCCGCGGTCTGTTCTGGCCCTGCTGGCCCACGTGGGGGGATTATGCGGCCTTCTGTATCTTGTCTCCGGCGACCTGGGGATGGCGGCCATTTATCTGGGCCTGTATTTCGGGATGCTCTGGGGGGCGGGGGTCCATCCCCTGTGGTTGGGGGGAGAGGTGGCCGTTGGGGTCGGCGGCCTTGTCCTCCTCTGGCCTCGTCTGCCGGAGTATATCCGCCTGCGCGTTCAAGTGGTTCTGGACCACGACCTGGATCCCTTGGGCAAGGGCTTTCAGCAGGGGAGAAGTCTCCTGGCCCTCGGCTCCGGGAAGCTCACGGGACAAGGCTACCTCCAGGGCATCCAGACGCAAAGCACCTCCCCCGCCGCCCTCCCCGCGCGGCATACCGATTTTCTCTTTGCCGCCGCCGGGGAAGAGCTGGGCCTGGTGGGCTGTTTGCTCATCCTGGGCCTGTTGAGCGCCATCGTCTTCCGCTGCATCTGGCTGGCCAAGACCAGCCGGGACCCCTTTTTCACCGCCGTGGCGTCGGGAACGGCGGCGATGTTTGCCACCCAGACGATCTTGAACGTGGCCATGTGTCTCTACGCCGCCCCGGTGGTGGGGGTGACGCTGCCGTTTTTCAGCTACGGCGGCTCATCGCTGGTGGCCTCCTTCGGGGCCGTGGGGGTGCTGGGGGCGCTGAAACGAAAATAGCCTGCTGCGGTGATATGCAGCAGGCTGTTTTATGGCGGCAGTGGTCAATCGTCCTCCTCAATGATGTCGTGAGAAACACCCTTTCCGGCGTTGAGCGCAGAGATGCCACGGCGCAGATGGGCCATGTTGCTTTCCGAGTAGAACGGGTCCGCAGAGACTTCAAACGGGATGCGCCGCTCCCTGCCGACTTTTTTGGCGAAGATGGTAAAGGCGGCGCTCATAGAAAGCCCCATATCTGCGCAGGCTTGCTCCATGCTTCTCTTTACATTTGCATCCAACTTGAAATTTACGTTGACTGTGTTTGCCATAGAGCATCACTCCTTCCTTTGCTTCTATTATACGCCGAGAAAAGAAAAGTAAAGAAGAATCATTTATTTTTTCTTGCCTAAAAATGAAATGCAAAAAATTTTTGAGAAAAGTGTCACAAATTGCCTTCCTGATCCGTTATAGTAGGTAGAAAGGGGGCGTGGACATTGAAACATGCAATCATAAACCGTATCGTCGCTGTCATTGCGCTGGCGGCGGTGATCGCCGCGCTGGTGTTCTTTGGCCTATGGAGACAGGTGGAGAGTCAGAGAGCCGAGCAGCAGAAGCAGCTCGACCAGACCTTTGCGATGCAGTTTTCCCAGCTATATGAAAACCTCTTCTGCACGGAGCAGGTAGAGAAAGTCCGGCAGGAATCGCTGGGCCAAGCGGCTGTGTGTGAGGCGGTGTTTAACGCTACTTCCTATCGGGACAATACAGCCCTGGGAGAAGTCATGCGGAACCTCTACGATTTGGCGCGGCAGGAAGACACAACAGTGCTTCAAAAAATAGAGCAGGAGGACGAGCTGGTTGAAAAACTGGGCTATCTGCGGCTGCATTTGGACGATGAGAATTTGGTACAGGAAGTGCTGATGATGTTAAGGAAGGTATGAAAAAAGCAGCCACCTTTTTGGGTGGCTGCTGGGTCAGCGGGAAAGTTTATAGAGCATATATTGGTTCAGGCTTACGCCTTCTATCTCAGCGGCTTCCTTTAAGGCTTTATGGAGACTGCGGGGAATGCGCAGGACCAGTTTGCCGCTGTACTCTTCTAAGTCCTGGCGAAACGCATCGAGAGAAACAGGAGCGCTTTCATCTTCCATGGCCATAGCAAGGCTGGCTTCTTCTCCGGGCGTAAGGGTTTCGGGGGGACGGGAATTAATGTCCGCAAAACGACGGGCGATCTCTTCGGGTGTCAGCTCTGGTTTCATAGAAAAGATCTCCTTTAATATTTGACTATATTTTAATATATATCATATATAGTACTATAAGTCAAGAGACAGAAAAAAGACATAGATTTTGCAACGACGGGCAAACTACCCTCAAGACGAATCAAGGAGGGGTTTTGCATGGAACAGCGGCGTTTGATTTGGCGGGGGATATTTTGCTTGCTCTCGTTGAGCTTGGCGGTGGGGCTGGCGGTGCCGGCGCTGGCGTTGTTTCGGTGGGACGACGGGGTGAAGGACGACCTCTCGCTGCCCACGGCGGAGAACTTTTCGTTGGTGACCGAGCGGGACGTGGCCATCAGCGCGGAGCTTTCCGGGGTGGACCCGGAGGGGGAGACGCTGGAGTTTCGCATCACGAAGCGCCCGGCGCGGGGCGCCGTGACGCTGGCCGAGGAGGGGAGCGCCCGCTTCACCTACACGCCCTATGAAAACAAGACCGGGCGGGACCACTTTACCTACGTGGCGGTGGACCCAACGGGGAACACATCTCATCCGGCGGTGGTATCAATTCGTATACAAAAATAGAAAACTGTCGAAAAGCTAGGAAATGCTGGACTTTTGCGGAGGAATTTGGTAAACTTGACGTGTAAGCACCTTCGCCATTGGACGCGGAGCCTGAACATCACAGGCAGCGCGTTCCCGCCAAGAAAGTGAGCACACCATGGAGCAAGCCGTGATCTATTCCCCCGTAGGCCCTTTGACCTTGTTCGCGGAAGACGATTTCTTGACCGCCCTGGTCTATGGTGACTATGGAGGCTACGATGATATCCCCCTGTTCCGGGAGGCCCGCCGCCAGCTGGACGAGTATTTTGACGGCCAGCGCCAGACCTTCCATCTTCCCCTGCGCCCGGAGGGGACAGAGTTTCAGAAAAAAGTGTGGCAGGTCCTCTGCCGCATTCCCTATGGCCAGGTGATCTCTTACCGGGAGCTGGCCACGCGGGTGGGGGCGCCTCGCGCCTTTCAGGCCGTGGGCCAGGCCAACGGCCACAACCCCCTGCCCATCCTGATCCCATGTCACCGGGTCATTGCCGCCAACGGGACGCTGGGCGGCTATTCCGGGGGCTTGGAACGCAAGCGCTTTTTGCTCCATTTAGAGGGCCATGACCTGCCTGCGCCGCCGGCCCCCAGACGGAGAGTTCTGCGGGGCGGGGTGCGCTGAGGACCCGGCATGACAGCAGCGCTTTGGCCAAACTGAGCGAACGCGCATCACCCAGAAAACGCAAAAACTGCCAGCTGCATCATGGCTGGCAGTTTTTTTGCGCGGGATGGGGCGAACAGGGGGCGCATGTTATCCCATTTTTTCCTCGAAGATCTCCACGATGGTCTTCTCCGTCCCCACCATGCCGGGGGAGGCGATGCGGCCCATGTAGCGCATGGTGGTCTCCGGGTCCGGGGCGTTGATGCCGTGGACCGGGTCGATGGCCACACCGGAACGGGCAAAGGTGGCGGCGCGGAAGGCAGCGTCCACGGCGGTGACGCCCTTCATCACGCACCCCTGGTTGCCGCCGTCACAGATCATGCCGGTGATGCTGGAGGCCATGTTGCGGATGGTGCGGGCCAGGGCGTCCGGGTCGCCGCCCTGCATCAGGACCAGGCCGCAGGCCGCGCCGGTGCCGGCGGCGATGGCACAGCCGCAGAAGGCGGAGAGACGGCCGGAGGATTCCTTGATGTACATGCACACGAGATAGCTCAAGGCCGTGGCCCGCCAGAGACATTCTTCGCTCAGCCCCCAGACCTGCTGGGCGGCGTAGAGGGGGAGCGTGGCTAAAATGCCGTGGGCCCCGGAGCCGGTGATGCTCATGGCGGGCTGATCCAGGCCCAGCACGCGGGCCTCCACGGCCCCGGCGGCCAGGAGCTGGGCGGTGGCGATCACGTCTTCGGAGACCGGCTTGCCGCCGTTGGCCCGGAGCAGACAGGGGGCGAAGGTGGTCCGGGGGCTGTCGATGCCCTCCTGATAGAGGGCCAGGTTGACGTCATAAGCAGACTGGATAAATGCGATTTCTTCCACGGGGACAGTCTGAGCATACTCGGCCAGCTGGGCCAGGGTGTAGGTGTGGATGAGGGGCGTGGGATCCTCGCCGGGTTCGGCGGCGTGATCCTCGGCTTTCTCGAAGACGGTTGCCCCGTTGTGGACGATGGAGACGATGTTTGTGTGGCTGCCCCGGATGGTGACGGTGCAGGTGTCCGTCTCGGTGGTGACCGTGGCCTCCAGGAAGATGGTCGAGTCGATGCCGGAGAGAGTCACTTTGATCTTCCCCTGGTCCACCAGGGCCTGGGCGGCGGCGTTGTCGGCCTCGGTGACGTCGGCCAGAGCTTCCAGGCCCTTCTCCCAGTTCCCGGCCACTACGCCCAGGGCGGCAGAGAAGACGTTGCCGACGGCGTGGGAGTTGGGGATGCCGCAGGTAAAGGCATTTTTATACAGGCCGGAGTTCATGGCTACGGCCACGGACTGGATGGGACCCTTCGTCAGGCTTCGGGCGCGGGCAGCGGCGAAGGCGATGGCCCCCGGTTCCGTCACCCCCAGGGCGGGGATCATGTCGTCGTGGATGAGTTTGGTCAGTGGGTGCATGGGCAGTGCCCTCCTTGGTTGGTTTTGGGATCAGTTGTCTTTCAGAATGGTCCAGAGCTGCTGGAACAGCTCGTCCCGGCGGCGGCGCTTGGCCTCGCCTTGGCCGTCGGCATAGTAATAGTAGATGACCTCCTTGTGCGGTGTGCGGTGTTTCGTTCTGGGTGTATCACGTATCCTAACCCGTAGTATAGCCCCAACCAGAGGGGTTGGCAAGCCCTGCGACATTTTGTTTAAAAGGCAACAAAACAGGAAGGTTTCTCTTGCTTTTTCTAGTATGTCAGCCTATAATAAGGGCTGTGTTGACGGGTGTGTATCTGCGCAAAAAAGAGAGGGCAGTGCCATGGGGAAGACCATTGATTTCCAACAACAGAAAGACCTGCGCGTTTGGCGAACGGTGATGGAGGAGCTGCGTGCCATTCAGAACCTGGAGCCCTGGACCTTCTTGGGGGCGGAAGATACGTTTTTGTATCTGCCAAAGACGGAAAACCGGTCGATTTTTTTCCGCTGGGTGCCCGCTGCACCCAACGAAGTGGTCTTGACGGTCTATCCTAGCCTGCTGTCCTACCGCAAGTCCCTGGAGACGCCCCAGACCTACCGGGAAAGCACCCGAAACTTCATCGAGTCCTCTTATTTTGAGATCTACCAGACCAAGGCGGAGGACATCCCCGCCGCCCTGCGCTCAGTCTACCGGGAGCTGCGGGTGGACCATGGGGACGGCCTTTGGCCTTTTGTCACCCATAAACGCTGGGGCTATGACGAGGCCCTGCCCCAGGGCCGCCACCTGCTGCTTTTGGAAAACGCCCTGGGCAACCTGTTCATGCAGCTGCGGGCGGTGGAGGCCAAGCCCGGCAGCGTGGACTTTACCAAGGGGGAGATGTGCGTGCGCTTCTACTCCCCGGACCAGGGCATGTGGGTCAACGCCGCCATGCCCTACAGCCTGCCCCCCAAGGACCCGCCGTTCCTCCAGCTCAACCAGGACAGCACCCATGTGACCCAGCCCCTGCTGGACCTGCCCCGGAGCCAGACCCTGGAGCAGGTGGACTTTGACTTCGGCTGGCTGGATGACTCCGACCGGAAAAAGATGGAGGAGCCTCGCTATTTCCCCATGATCACCGTCTTCACCGACCACAAGACGGGAAACCCTCTCCTGACCTACCGTTGCCACCCGGATGAGCTCATTGAGTGCGCCTTTCACCAGTGGGAGGCCCTCATCCAGCAGCACGGCCGCCCGGAGACCCTCTATGTCGCCAGGGACGAGACCTTCGGCCTCTTCAACGACTTTGCGCAGCACATCGGGGTCACCTGCCGCCAGGTCGAGCACCTCCCCACCACCGAGGAGTATTTCCGGCGGCATGGGTTGGTGTGAACATCCTACGCAAACAACAAGCGCCGCGAAACGAGAAAAGATTTCGTTTCGCGGCGCGTTTTTTTGTGGTGAGAGCGCCTCAGGCTTTCTTGTCCTTCAGCATCTCCTGGATGGTGTGCCAGCCCAGGGTAGCGCATTTGACGCGGGCGGGCATGTGGGAGACGTCTTCGAGGATGGCGGCTTCGTCCAAGGACTCTTTTTCCGCCTCGGTGGCTTCCCCGCGGATCATGCGCAGGAAGCGGTCGGCCAGCTCCAGGGCCTCCTGCTTGGTCTTGCCCAGGACCAGGTCGATCATCATGTCGGCCGAGGCCTGGGAGATGGCGCAGCCGTCGCCCTGGAAGGAGGCGTCTTCGATCACGTCGCCGTTCATCTTCAGGTTCAGGAAAATATCATCCCCACAGCTGGGGTTTACGCCTTCGAGCATCAGGTCCACAACCTTCAAGGGGTGCTTGTGGTAGGGGTTGCGGTTGTGCTCGGTGAGGATCTCGTTGTAAAAGGTCTTATTCTGCATAACCCATCTGGCTCCTTACTTCGCGTAACGTTTTGAGGAAGGCCTCGACCTCGGCCTCGGTGTTGTAGAAGGCGAGGCTGGCGCGGGTGGTGGCGTTCACGCCCAGGTGCTGTAAGAGCGGCTGGGCGCAGTGGTGGCCCGCCCGGACGGCGATGCCGGCATCGGCCAAAATGGCGGAGACATCGTGGGGATGCACATCGTCTACGGTAAAGGAAAAGATGCCGTGGTGCTGCTCCGGGGTGTCCGCGCCCAGAAGATGGATGTGGGGGATCTTTTTTATGCCCTCCAGCATGAGGGTGGAGAGATACTCTTCCCGCTGCCGGATGCGGTCGAAGCCGATCTGTTCAATATAGTGAATGGCGGCTTCCAGCCCTACGGCCCCGCCGGCGTTCACGGTCCCGGCCTCGAACTTATGGGGGACCTCGGCGTACACCGCGCCCTCGCGGCTGACGGACTGGATCATCTCGCCGCCGAAGAGGAAGGGGGGCATGGCGTCGAGCCACTTTTTTTTGCCCCAGAGCACGCCGATGCCCATGGGGGCCAGCATCTTGTGGCCGGAGAAGGCCAGGAAGTCCACGCCCAGGTCCTGCACATCGACCTTGATGTGGGGGACACTCTGGGAGCCGTCGGCGATGACCACGATGTCGCCCTTGCTGTGGCAGAGGGCAGCGGCCGCCTTCACGTCGTACTCCCGGCCGAAGACGTTGGACATCTGGGTCATGGTGACGAGCTTGGTCTTGTCGGTGATCGCTTCCTCCAGGGCTTCCAGGGGGATCTCACCCTTGGCGTCACATTCCAGGAACTTCAAGGCCGCGCCGTGCCGCTTGGCGGCCTGGAGCCAGGGGAGAAAGTTGCTGTGGTGCTCCACGATGGTGACGATCACTTCATCGCCGGGCTGGAGCAGCAGCTCGGCCAGGCAGTTGGCGGCCAGGTTCAGGCTCTCGCTGGCGTTGCGGGTGAAGACGATCTCACTGGGACTTTCCGCGTGGATGAACTTGGAAACGGTCTCGCGGGCGGCCTCATAGCGCTCCGTGGCCCGCTCGGACAGGTCGTAGATGCCCCGGAAGGGGTTGGCGTTGTCGTGGCCGTAAAACTCACTCACGGCGTTCAAAACAGCGTCCGGCTTCTGGGTGGTGGCGGAGTTGTCCAGGTAGATCACGGGGTCGTTGCGGAAGAGGGGAAAGTCCTGGCGAATTTGCAGGATCTCCTGTGCTTCAATGCCTTTATTCATCGTCGTTCCCTCCTTCCAATTCTTGCTCCACCAGCTGGCGGGTGGCCTTGTCGGGGATACGCTCGCAGACCCGGTGGATGCGGGCCTTGGCCATGAGTTCATACGCGGTCTCTTCCGGGATGCCACGGGCGGCCATGTAGGCCAGGGTCTCCTCGCTGAGCTTGCCGATGGTGGCGCCGTGGTTGCCCTGCACGTCCTCCTCGGCGCAGAGGATAAGGGGAATGGTCTGGTTGATGGCGGTGTCATCCAGGAGCAGCACGTCCTCTTTTTCGTTGCCGACGGAACCGGCGGAGCCGTGCTTGAAATCAATGGTGCCGCGGAAGAGCTTGAAGGCCGCTTCCTTCAGCACACCGGAGGCGTCGATGCGGCTGGTGGTCTTTTTCCCCCGGTGGATGGCGTTGTAGTTCATATCCAGCTTGCTGCCGGCTTCCAGAAGATAGCCGATGTCGGTCTCCAATGCGCTGTCGTGGCCGGCCAGGTCGATCTGGCAGCCCTGGTAGGTGGCGTGGCCGCCCAGGACCAGGTGTGTGACCTCGATCTTGGCCCCGCTTTCGCACCGGCCGCCCACGTCGTTGAGGCAGGTCACGCCCTTGGGCAGGCGCTGGACCTGCACCAGGCGGACCAGAGCGCCCTCTTCGGCGTAGATCTTGGTCTGGATCGCGGCCAGGCCCTGGCCTTCGCCCTCGCCGGCGTAGTCCATGAGGACCGTGACCTGGCTCTCGGCCTCGGCGTGGATGGTGAAGACGTTGATTTTTTTGTCCTCCGGGCCGTAGGTCAGCTTGACCCGGACGGGCTGGCTGGCAGCGGTCCCGGCGGAAACATTGAAGTGATGCACCGGCACGCCGGCGGCCTGGACCAGGGTGTCCATGTCGGGACCCATGCCGCCGCCGATGGCGGGCAGGTCGTCCTGGGCGGGCTGGGTGACGCCGTCGGGCGTCTCTATGGTCAGGATGCCCTCTCCCTCGGCCAAGACCTGCTCCAGGGAAGTCTGGTTCATCCCCAGGTGGTGCCAGGTGAGGGCGGGCAGCCGATTGATGGTTAGGTTCAAGGTCTGTTCCATGATGTTCCTCCTTCTCCTTGGCTCACCCGATGCTGCCCTTCATCTCCAGGCGGATCAGGTTGTTCATCTCTACCGCGTATTCCAGGGGCAGCTCTTTCGAGACATTGTCGGCAAAGCCGCTGACGATCATGGCGCGGGCGTCCTCCTCGCTCATGCCGCGGGACATGAGGTAGAACACGGCCTCGTCGCTGATGCGGCCGATCTGGGCCTCGTGGCCCACGTCGGCGTCCTGGGTGCGGATGTCCAGGGCGGGGATGGTGTCCGAGCGGGAGATGTCGTCCAGCATCAGGGACTGGCAGGAGACGGAGCTCTTGCTGCCCTTGGCCTGGGGACGGACCTCGACGGAGCTGCGGAAGGTGCTCACGCCACCGTCCTTGGAGATGGACTTGGTGTTGACGAAAGAAGTGGTCTCCGGGGCGTTGTGGACGACCTTCGTGCCGGTGTCCAGATTCTGGCCCTTGCCGGCGAAGGTGATGCCGGTGAACTCGGCGCGGGCACCCTTGCCGTTCAAGATACTCATGGGGTACAGATAGGACACGTGGGAGCCGAAGGAGCCAGAGACCCACTCGATGGTGCCGCCTTCCTCCACCTTGGCCCGCTTGGTGTTCAGGTTGTACATGTTCTTGGACCAGTTCTCGATGGTGGAGTAGCGCAGCTTGGCGTTTTTGCCCACGTACAGCTCGACGCAGCCTGCGTGCAGGTTGGCCACGTTGTACTTGGGGGCGGAACATCCCTCAATGAAGTGCAGCTCCGCGCCCTCCTCCACAATGATGAGCGTATGCTCAAACTGACCGGCACCGGGGGCGTTCAGCCGGAAGTAGGACTGCAACGGAATGGTCACGGACACCCCTGGCGGCACATACACGAAGGAACCGCCAGACCACACAGCCCCGTGCAGAGCAGCGAACTTATGGTCGCGGGGCGGCACCAGCTTCATGAAGTGCTTGCGGACCATGTCGGCATACTCGCCGTGCAGGGCGCTCTCCATATCGGTGTACACCACGCCCAGGGCAGAGACCTCTTCCCGGACGTTGTGGTAGACCAGCTCGGAGTCATACTGAGCGCCTACACCGGCCAGAGATTCCCGCTCGGCCTTGGGGATGCCCAGGGCGTCAAACGTATCCTTGATCTCCTTGGGGACCTCGGACCACTTGGCGCTCATCTTGGTGTTGGGGCGGACGTAGGTGACGATGTTGTTCATGTCCAGCCCGTCGATGGAGGGGCCCCAGTCGGGGACGGACAGCTCGTTGTAAATTTTTAAGGACTCCAGACGGAAATTCTGCATCCAGGCCGGGTCGTTCTTTTCTTTCGAGATTTGAGAGACGATGGCCTCGGTCAGGCCCTCGTCCACCCGGTAGACGTCCTTTTCCTCGTTGCGGATGTCATAGACACTGCGGCTGACATCCTCGACGTAGGTTTTTTCCTGTTTCTTATCCCGCATCGTGCTCCCTCCTTCAGGCGTTCAGAAAGCGCTCGAAGCCGTTCTCGTTGATCTCTTCCACCAGGGAGCCGTCTCCGGCGGCAACGAGCTTGCCGTCCACTAAGACGTGGGTGGCGTCGACCTGCAAAGCCTCCAGGATCTTGGTGCTGTGGGTGATGATGAGCAGAGCGCCCTGCTTGTCCTTCTGGTACTCCTCCACGCCGCGGGAGACGGTGCGCACGGCGTCCACGTCCAGGCCGGAGTCGGTCTCGTCCAGGATCGCCAGGGCGGGGCGGAGCATAAGCAGCTGTAAGATCTCCGCCTTCTTCTTCTCGCCGCCGGAGAAGCCGACGTTGAGGTCACGGTCGGCGTAGGAATGGTCCATCTGCAAAATGTCCATGGCGGCGTTGAGCTCTTTTCGGAACTCGCTCAGGCGCAGGCGCTTGCCGCGCCGCTGCTCCAAGGCGCTGCGGATGAAGCTGGCCAGGGTGATGCCGGGGACCTCCACGGGGTTCTGGAAGGAGAGGAAGATACCCTCCTTGGCCCGCTTGTCGGCGGCCTCGTCGGTGATGTCTTTCCCCTGGAAGAGGATCTCGCCGCCGGTGACGTGATACTTGGGGTTGCCCATGAGCGTGTAGCCCAGGGTGGATTTGCCGGCTCCGTTGGGGCCCATGAGGACGTGGGTCTCGCCGGCGTTTATATTCAGATCAATGCCGTGGAGAATCTCTTTCTGCTCTACATCCACGGTTAAATGTTTGACTTGCAGCAACTGTTTTGACATAGTGCTCCTCCGTTCTTCGTCGGTGATCGAACAATTCATAGTTTTCTTGTGGGTTTTGATTATAACCGCTTTTCCCCAGAAATGCAATAGGTTTTTGCAAATTTCCTACAAAAGTTTAGGGTTTTATATTTTTTCAAAAAAATCCTTGCTTTTTCGGGCGGGGTGTTGTATACTAAGCGCAATTTCGATGACGAGTTTATCTGGTCAAAGACAGTGACCGCGCCCCTGCCCGGGGCGCCAAGGCTACACGGACGGCCGGGTCAAATGCCGAAGACCCGTCGAAGAGACGGGACCGCGAGAAAATACAGGCTCCTTTGGGGCGGTTCTCCGGTTGGCAACTTTTGTTGCCTTATTGATTGAGTTAGAAGCTCAACTTTTCTAAGTTGGAATCATCCACCTGGTAAAGCGGTCAATAAGAGTAGTTAAAGTGATCTTTGCTCGATAGACTCTGAACGCTGATAGTTTGCGTACTGGCTCCCGGAAACGGGGGCGCTCTCTGCCAAGCCCACGGCAGGGGAGCGACCATTACGTTGGATCTCGCAGGTGATATGTTTCCCACATATCACCTGCGTTTTTGTATATCCAAATGTCCCGATCAACCCAACATGAATTTAGGAGGAAAAGAGATTGAAAAAGACCCTGTCCCTGCTGCTGCTTTTGTCCCTGGTGCTTTCCCTGGCGTCCTGCGGGCAGAAGACCACCACCGATGATCCCGTCGCGGCCGCGACGCTGGCGGAGAGCTACCAGAGCTATCTGGACACGGCCGAGCCGTCCTATGCCTACGACATCGCCCTGGAGCTGACCACCAACCCGGAGTATTTCAACGCCGAGCAGGGCGGCCGCAACGCCGGCAGTGATGCCGAGCATGCCGCCGCCGATTACCTGGTCGGCGTGATGAAGGACATCGGCCTGGCCGACGTGGAGAAGCAGGCCGCCCAGTGCGACCGCTGGCAGTTCAACAGCGCCAGCCTGACCATCGACGGCAAGGACTACAACGTCTATACCTACGCCACCGCCTCTACCCCCGCCGAGGGCCTGACCGCCGAGGTCGTGTATGTGAACAAGGGGACCCGGCAGGACTATGAGGGCCTGGACGTGACCGGCAAGATCGTCCTGCTGGACATCGACCAGCGCAACGACTGGTGGATCACCTATCCCATGCTGGAGGCCATGCACCAGGGCGCAGTGGGCGTGCTGGCGGCCAACGTCGGCGGCTTTGCCCAGATCGCCGACGATGCGCTCAACAGCCAGGACATCTGCGGCCCTGTGGGCATCCCCACCCTGTCCATCGGCGTAGCCGACGCGAAAGAAATTCAGGAGAAGCTGAAGGCCGGCTCCGTCAGCGCCACCATGAAGGTCGACAACGAGGTGGAGATCGACGCCGGTACCACCTATAATATTACGGGCGTGCTCAAGGGCAAGTCCTCCGACCATCAGATTTTGGTGGGCGGCCACTATGACGTTCACTTCCAGGGTTTCCAGGACGACAACTGCGCCGTGGGCCTGGTGCTGGCCATGGCCAACGCCATGGTGAAGTCCGGCTACCAGCCGGAGAACGACATCGTCTTCTGCCTGCACGGAGCCGAGGAGTGGGGCTCCTCCTACACCCAGTACGACTGGACTGTGGGCGCCTGGGAGATGATCAACCACGTCCATCCCGAATGGGTGGGCAAGACCCTGGCCTTCCTCAACTTTGAGCTGCCCGCCTATGAGTTTGGCAGCTACACCAGCACCTACTCCGCCCCGGAGATGTTCTCCATGCTGGACTATTTCGCCAATGAGTATGCCTATTCTCCCGACCCGGAGGGCTGCTTCTCCGACGGTGTGCTGACCGAGGGCTATCAGACCTATACCTACTCCGACGACTTCTCTTACTACGCTGCCGGGGTACCCTCCACCGTCAACGGCTTCCTGCTGCAGAAGGATATGGAGACGGTCTTCCCGTTCTATGAGGAGATCTACCACAGCCAGTATGACACCCCTGACACCTATAACGAGAACGTGATGAAGTTCAACCTCCGGTATTACGGTGCCCTGGCCATGTACATCGACCAGACCCCCGCCCTCTATCTGGACTTTACGTCTCAGTATGACCGCATCGCGGCCTCTCTGGATGAGGACCTGATGGCCGAGGTCGGGGTGGACATGGCCGAATATAAGGCAGCACTGGAAAACCTCAAGACCGCCGCCGAAGCCAAGAAGGCCCAGGTGGAGGAAGTCAACGCCGCCTATCTGGAGGCCCGCGAGAAGGGCGAGACGGACAAGCTGGCCGACCTCTGGCAGCAGGGCCGCACCCTGACCGAGCAGAATCTCAAAGCGTTTGAATACGCCCAGAAGCACCTGCTGGGCCTGATGTATGAGCGGCCCATCGTACCCCACGAGGCACCCCAGGAGAACATTCAGCTCTGCCGGGATGTGATCGACTGCCTCAAGACCGGCGACGTGCAGACCGCCGTGGACGAGTACGCCTGGACGGTGAACAACGTCCTGGAATGGTACGCCATGTACTTCTCCCCGGAGACCATCGCCGTGCAGGACGATATGCTCTGGGGCGAGGACAACAAGGACAACCTCTACTGGGGCACCGACATCGGCTTCACCAAGGCCGACGTGGACGCCGCCACCCGCAGCATCTATGACCGCTACGATGAAAAAGGCGGGGACTTCTCCAAAGAGATCGCCGTCTATGAAGCGGCCGTCAAAGCCCAGACCCAGATCCTCAAGGACCTGGGCAGCGAGGAGACCCAGTCCATGAAGGAGCTGGCCGACCTGCTGGCCTGAACCCCCGCGGATCGAATCCCGAAAAATAACACTCCGCCCCTCTTGACAAGTGGGGCGGAGTTTTTTATACTTAATTTTATTGTAGCAAAGGCAAGGAAGGGAAGAAGTACGCGGCAGCGCGGAACAGATGCTTTCGCCCTGAGTCCCATTCCGGGACCGGGGCGTTTTTTGTTGCTCCGGCCTTGCCACAGAAGAACAGGAGGCAACGACGAGCTATGAACGGATCGCTGTATCCCTTTGTCAACCACACGACCTATGACCTGAACGCCCTGCGGGCGCTCAACGACATCGCCGAGGCTACGGTGCGGAAGGAAAAATCCCGCCGGACGAAGTTTTTCGGGCTGATCTTGGGTGTGTTTGGCCTGGTGGCCGGGGCGATGCTCTACCCCAAGCAGAACCTCATCGGCAGCCTGCTGCTGCTGTACGGCGTGGTGCTGCTCATTATGGTCCTGCGCTGGAAGTCCTTCCAGCTGCGGACCTCCCAGCAGCAGCTGCAAAAGGGGATGCGGGAGTGTACCTATGAGTTTGACGAGGAAGAGATGATCTGCAACACGGAGGCGGGCGTCACGCGCCACCCCTATGAGCAGATGTTTGCCGTGGTCAGCAGCGCGGATTGGTACGCCATTTTCTTTGACGAGAGCCACGGCGTTATGTTAGACAAAAAGGGCTTTATCGAGGGAGACGCCATGTCCTTCAAGTCCTTCATCGGCCAGCGCACGATGCTGCCCATCCAAGAGATCTAAGAAAGAGGAAACACCATGAAAAAAGAACTGTCCAAAGTCTACGATCCCCACGAGGTAGAGGAACGCATCTACCAGCAGTGGGAGGAGAACAAGTGTTTTGCCGGGGTGCGGGACGCCAAGAAGAAGTCCTACACCATTGTCATGCCGCCCCCCAATGTCACCGGTCAGCTCCACATGGGCCACGCCATGGACTGCACCTTGCAGGATATTCTGATCCGCTTCAAGCGCATGGAGGGCTACGCCGCCCTGTGGGTCCCCGGCACGGACCACGCCGGCATCGCCACCCAGATCAAAGTGGAGGAAGAGCTGCGCGTGAAAGAGGGCCTGACCCGCTATGACCTGGGCCGGGAGAAGTTCCTGGAGCGCGTGTGGGACTGGAAGCACAAGTACGGCGACCGTATTGTTGCCCAGCAGAAGAAGATGGGCGCCTCCTGCGACTGGGACCGCGCCCGCTTCACCATGGACGAGGGCTGCTCCAAGGCCGTTCGCGAGACTTTCTGTGAGCTGTATGAAAAGGGCCTGATCTACAAGGGCAGCCGCATCATCAACTGGTGCCCCCACTGCGTCACCGCCCTGTCCGACGCCGAGGTGGAGTATGTGGACAAGCCCGGCCACCTGTGGCACATGCGCTACCCCCTGACCGACGGCTCCGGCTATCTGGTCGTCGCCACCACCCGCCCGGAGACCATGATGGGCGACACCGGCGTGGCCGTGAACCCCAACGACGAGCGCTACAAGGACCTGGTGGGCAAGACCTGTATCCTGCCCATCATGAACCGGGAAATTCCCATCGTGGCCGACGATTATGTGGAGATGGACTTCGGCACCGGCTGCGTGAAGATGACCCCCGCCCACGACCCCAACGATTTTGAGGTCGGCCTGCGCCACAACCTGGAGACCATCCGCGTCCTGGACGACAACGGCGTGGTCAACGCCAACGGCGGCAAGTACGAAGGCATGGACCGCTACGAGTGCCGCAAGGCCGTCGTCGCCGATCTGAAGGAAATGGGTCTGCTGGAGAAGGAAGAGCCGTACAGCCACAACGTCGGCACCTGCTACCGCTGCCACAACGACGTGGAGCCGATCATTTCCGCCCAGTGGTTCGTCAAGATGGCACCCCTGGCCAAGGAGGCCATTCGCGTGGTGGAGGAAGGGGAGACCAAGTTCGTCCCCGACCGATTCTCCAAGACCTATCTCAACTGGATGGAGAACGTGCACGACTGGTGCATCTCCCGTCAGCTGTGGTGGGGCCACCAGATCCCCGTGTGGTACTGCGACGACTGCGGCCACATGACCGTGCCCCGCACCGACCCCACCGTCTGCGAGAAGTGCGGCTCTGCCCACATCCACCGGGACCCCGACGTGCTGGACACCTGGTTCTCCTCCGCCCTGTGGCCCTTCTCTACCCTGGGCTGGCCCGAAAAGACCGAGGACCTGGACTATTTCTACCCCACCGACGTGCTGGTCACGGGCTATGACATCATCTTCTTCTGGGTGGCCCGCATGATCTTCTCCGGCTGTGAGCAGACCAAGCAGACCCCCTTCCACACCGTCTTCATCCACGGTCTGGTCCGGGACGACCAGGGCCGCAAGATGTCCAAGTCTCTGGGCAACGGCATCGACCCCCTGGAGATGGCCGACAAGTACGGCGCGGACGCCCTGCGCTTCAACCTCGTTACCGGCAACTCTCCCGGCAACGACATGCGCTTCTACACCGAGCGGTGCGAGGCCATGCGGAACTTTGCCAATAAGATTTGGAACGCCTCCCGCTTCCTGATGATGAACCTGACCATCGAGGACAACGCCCTGCCCGAAAAGCTGGAGCTGGAAGATAAGTGGATCCTCTCCAAGCTCAACACCGTCATCTCCGAGGTCACGGAGAACATGGACCACTATGAGCTGGGGGTCGCCGCCCAGAAGATCTATGACTTCATCTGGGACACCTACTGCGACTGGTATATCGAGATGACCAAGGCCCGACTGCAGGGCGAGGACCCCGCCGCCAAGGAGCAGGCCCAGCGCGTGCTGTGCTATGTCCTGACCGAGACCCTGAAGCTCCTGCACCCCTTCATGCCCTTCCTGACCGAGGAGATCTGGCAGGCTCTGCCCCACGAGGCGGGCAACGACGTCAAGTTCCTCATGCTCCAGAAGTGGCCGGAGTACCGGGAGGACCTGGCCTTCCCCGCCGAGGAGAAGGCCGTGGAGCTGCTGATGGACGCCGTGAAGGCCGTCCGCACCCGCCGCTCCGAGATGAACGTGCCCCCCTCCAAGAAGGCTCACCTCACCATCGCCACCCAGGAGACGGAGACGTTTGCCGCCGGCATCCCCTTCCTCAAGCGCCTGGGCTACGCCAGCGACGTCACCGTCACCGGCCCCGACGGTCTGGGCAGCGACAAGGAGGAGGCCGCCAAGGGCGTTGTCACCGTCGTGACCCACGTGGCCCGCATCGGCATGCCGCTGGCTGAGCTGGTGGACCTGGAAAAGGAAAAGGCCCGCATCGCCAAGGCCCTGAAAAAGAACCAGGGCGAGTTAGATAAGCTCAACAACAAGCTCAAGAACCCCGGCTTCCTGGCCAAGGCCCCGGAGAACGTGGTCAAGACCGAGCAGGAACGCGCCGAAAAGCTAGCCGCCCTCATCGCCCAGCTGGAGCAGCAGGCCGCGTCGCTCTAATCACACACACGAAACACCAAAACACCGCCCTTGGTTGGACAAATTACGTCTCCCAGGGCGGCGTTTTTTGTGCATCTTCGACAAATCTTGAAAATTTGCGAAAAACTTGCAAGAAATGCCCTCTCTCATCCGTCTCTTTCATAGGAAGCAGGATAGAATACCGCTTGGAGGTGATTGCTCACAGTATGCTCCTGTCCCTCATTTCGACCTTAGACCGAATGCAGCAAAATTATTTTCATGGATTTTTTGAAGAACAAGATCCCTTGCTTTTTCGGTATGCTGTGTACTTAATGCGCGATCACCATCAGGCCGAAGAAGCGCTGCAAAACGCTTGGCTTCAATGCCTGACCAACAGAGACACTTTTTTTACGATCCCGGAAAATACCCGTCCAGCTTGGATGCGTTCTGTGCTGCGAAATGCTGCCCATGACTTACACCGGCAGGCGAGCCGATTTGTTCCTCTTGATGACGATTGGGACGCTCCTGCGCCAGACCCAGGGGATACAGAAAGCATCGCTTCCATCATTCGTTCTATGCCAGAGCAGTATCGACAGGTGTTAGAGCTGAAATTCCTGTTGGAGTGGAGCGATGAAATGATCGCGAAAAAACTCGGCCTTACGCTCAACGCTACTTACACCCGGATTTCTCGCGGGAAAAAGCTCCTGCGGGAACGGTTGATTCAGGAGGGCTATGCTGATGAAACGAACTGACGAGTTTTCTAAAAATTTGACAGAAGAGCAGCTCATTCGCCGCGCACTGCTTTCAGCCACAGAAGAAGAATATCAAGAAGCGCTTCGCGCTGTGCCAGAAGCTCCTGTACATACCCGCGCTTACCGGCGCTGGGCAAAACGCTTGTTGCGTGATCCATTTGGTTCCGCACAAAAAACGGTACCTGATCGACACAAAATTTTGCGAGCTGCTTCCTGTATCGTTCTCGTTTTTGCCTGTTCTTTTGTGCTTTCCTTTTTGATGAGTCCCAACGCCCGTGCTGCTTTGGCAAGTCAGATAGGTTTTTCTGCCCAAGCGGACTTTCCTGCTGTTGACGTCACCGTTCAATTGACCGGAAAAGGCAGCAGCCACTTTTCTAGTACCAATTTTTACTGTACCAAGGGAAATGGAAATGCAATTTATTACCAATATACAAACCTGGGTGAGGAAGCATGTGCTGTCCGTTTATTTGAAAAGGGACTTTTCCAAACAAAGGCGGTAGGAGAGACGATCATCGTAGAACCTGGTGAAACAGCAAGCGGGACATATACGGACCTTAGATGGTACGGCTACTATATCGACCTATCTTCTGTTCTGGGTGGAAGTATCCATGGCAGATTGAACGCACATCAAGGACAGGTAGAAAGAATTCAATAAAAAAATATAACAAAAACAAACTATAGATATAGTTGTTTAGAATCCCTAATTTTTATTTGGAGGTGTGACAGAAAAAGTATAAGCACAGTTTTTCATTATAGGGATTCGATGAAAAACCATCTTAATGCGAAGGAGAATGTTATGAAAAAGCTGTTTTGTGCACTCTTGTCCCTGACCATGTTACTTGGCCTTGGAACCGTAGCACTGGCCGCGGATGAAGATGTAAGCACGGAAAGTACCTTAGGTGTCATTATGCCTTGTGGTGATCTGTATGACCAGACCATCAGTGTATCTGGAGAATTCGTAAGCGGAAACTTCACAACTGGTAACGCCTCTACTGACGGTGCGTACATTCGTTACTGGTTTAAAAATCAGGGAAGCGAAAACTGCACAGTAGCTCTCTACAAAAAAGGTGTCTTTGGATCCACATTAGTTAGTTCTATGACGGTATCCCCTACTGCACCTGGCGGAAAATACACCGAGTATAAGATGTCTGCCTATACATCTTACTACTTAAAAGTCACCTCTGCTTATGGCGGAGCTGTAAAAGGCCACCTGAGAGCTGCACAGGTTGACGTTAGAAAGTAAATCATACTACACCGCTCTGGATATGGTATTCGTACCGTCCAGGGCGGTTATTTTACATTCTTATAAAAATTATCAAAATATATTTCTTTTGTTTGCTTCGTTGCATTTCCATCTAAAACTAGCTAAACTAAAATAAAACAAGCAGAAAGGACAGCGCGTCCTATGGGAGTTCAATATTATAAGGTCTGTCAGCTGGTCAAGAAGCTCGTCCTGGCCTGGGACCCGGATTACACCAAACTGACGCCCAGTGAAGCGGAAGCAGTCGCACGGGCCGAGGCGGAGATGGACGCTGGGGAATATGTAACGGATGATGAGATCGATTGGGATTCGTAAGGCCCCTGAAACTTACGATACGACCACCCTGGGTCGGACAGATCATGTCCCCCAGGGCGGTTTTTTCAAAAAGTTGCAAAAATTTTTGAAAACAGCGTCACAAATCAGCACCCTCCAACGTTATAAAGGTAGAAGCGATCTATGCCATGTAGTGGCCGCAGACCCCTGCGGCCAGCGTGAAATGTGAAAGGAGCAAAGCGATGAAACGAATTCTTTCCATGGGTCTGGCTCTTTTGATGCTGCTGGGAGCGGTGTGTATCCCTGTTTCAGCATCCATGCCAGACAACCCGCACCCCTATGACCACGAAGGCTACATCCGACCGGGAGACAAGTTCCGCCCCTATGATGCGCTGACACGGGCAGAAATGGCGTGCTTGCTGTATCGCATGCTCGATGATGAGCAAAAGAGGGATAGCTTTGTTGGCTACGATTGCAAATTTGCCGATGTAGGTATCCCCCAAAACAGCTGGTATGGTCTGGCACTGATGAACTTGGATCTTCTGGGCATTGTAAAAGGTTACGAAGACGGGACCTTCCGCCCAAACCAGCCTGTCAGCCGTGCGGAGTTTGTCGTCTTGCTGTCTCGCGTCCACGAATTGGAAGCCTGGGAGAAATCCTTCCCCGATGTGCCAAAGACCCACTGGGCCTATGATGCCATCGCCGCCGCGGGCGCAGCGGGATGGATCAACGGCTATGAGGACGGGACATTCCGGCCAAATGAGTCCGTCAAACGGATCGAAGCCGTTAAGATGATCAACAACATGTTGGGTTGGAGCTGTGACCGAGACTTTGTGGACAATGAGACACATCTATCAGGCTTTGAATTTGAGGACCTGGAACGGGGTTCCTGGGAGTATTATGAAGTGATGGAAGCCTCGCTCTCTCACAACTGCATCCACAAGAACGGGAGGGAGATTTGGACCAAAGCTGCGGTGGCGGCGTAAATTACTGCTCACCCCGATTCGTTATATCTTCTACTGAAATTTAGGAAAAGAAATCGAGGAAGCACACCCTGAGGGTAGTCGCTTCCTCGGTTTATTTTCTGAGCAGCCTTCTCATTGCAATCCCCCAAAAAACTTGCTACAATACAAGCAAGTCAAATCAGTCCAACAGAGAGGAATGGAACGGAAATGGAATACAAACTGGTCCCCATGGACCGCTCCCATCTGGCGGGGGTGGCGGAGCTGGAGCGGCTTTGCTTCTCCACGCCCTGGAACGAGGCCATGCTGGAAGAGGAATTATATAACCCCACGGCGTCTTTTATTGTCGCGGAGGACCCGGCGGGGGAGGTGCTGGGGTACGCGGGGCTGCACGTGGTATTGGATGAGGGGTATATCGACAACGTGGCCGTCCGGCCCAGCTGCCGCAAGCAGGGCATCGCGGACCGGCTGCTGGATGTCTTTTGCCGCTTTGGACAGGAGCATCTGGCCTTTCTGACGCTGGAGGTCCGGCCGTCCAACACCGCCGCCGTGGCGCTGTATGAAAAGCACGGCTTTCAGGAGGCGGGCCGCCGGAAGAACTATTATGAGGCGCCCCAGGAGGATGCCCTGCTGCTGACCAAGGAGTTCCGGCATGACCCTGCGTGAGATGCGTTTACCGGAGCTGAAACAGCTCCACGAGACAGAGCTGCGGGAGGCCTTTCCGCCCCAGGAGCTGAAGCCCTTCGCGGCCATGCAGACCCTGTATGAGGCGGGCGTCTACCACCCCGTCGGGGCCTGGGAAGGGGAGCGGCTGGTGGGCTACGCCATCCTCTGGGAAAGCCCGGCGCACCCCTATGTCCTCATCGACTATTTGGGTGTCCCGGCCCACCTGCGGAACGGGGGCCTGGGCGGGACGCTCTTAGACCGGCTGGCCGAGCAGTTTGCCGGGATGGACGGCATCCTTGTTGAGTCGGAGGCCCCAGAGGGCGGGCCGGAGGACGCCCTGCGCCGCCGGAGACTGGACTTTTACCGCCGCAGTGGATTCACGTTTTTGGACTATGACTGTGTCCTCTTCGGCGTCCATTACGCCGTCTGCCTGCGCTCCCCCAACGGGAAGGGGACGGAGGCCGGGGCCATGGCCGCCCACCAGGCCCTCTATGCGGCGCAGTTCCCAAAGTGGGCCTATGAGAAATTCATCCAGATCCCCAGGGACCCGGAGCACCCCTTGCAGCCCCCGGAGTCCTGGGCGGAGCAGACGACGCTGCCGGGGTTGGAACCATAAGAAGCATACAAGGAGACACAGCATGATCCAAGAAATTTGCAAAGACGAAATTTTTCTCGCCCAAAAAGCCGAACCAGCCACCCCTGCCGACCTCCCCATTGCCCAGGACCTCATCGACACCCTCACCGCCCACAAGGACGGCTGCGTGGGCATGGCGGCGAATATGATCGGGGTAAACAAGCGCATCATTATTTTCGACAACGAGGGGGCGTATCAAGTCATGTTCAACCCCGTCATCGTGAAGCAGTCCGGGCCATATCAGACGGAGGAGGGCTGCCTCTCCCTCACCGGGCGGCGGCCCACCAAGCGGTGGAAGAGCATCAAGGTCCAGTGGCAAAATGAAACATTCCAGACCCGCCTCAAGACCTTCACCGGCTGGACGGCGGAGATCATCCAGCACGAGATCGACCACTGCGACGGCATCCTGATTTAAACTTCGTAGGAGGACGCTATGGTACTCTACTTCACAGGCACCGGCAACAGCCGCTATGTGGCAGAACGCATTGCGCAAGCACTGGGGGATACGCTTTGCAGTCTCAATGACCGCATCAAAGCCGGGGACACGTCCCCGGTGAACAGCGACGCACGTCTGATCATCGTCGTTCCCACCTACGCCTGGCGCATCCCTCATATCGTGCGGGAGCATCTGGAAAACACGGCCTTTCCCGGTGCGGCGCAGGTTTGGTTCATCATGACCTGCGGCGGGCAGATCGGCGGCGCGGGCCGGCATAACCAGGCACTCGCGCAGAAAATGGGCCTTGCCTACCAGGGCACGGCGCAGATCGTCATGCCGGAGAATTACATCGCCCTCTTCCAGGCGCCCCAGGCGGAGGAAGCGCGGCAGATCGTCGACCAGGCCGAGCCGGAGATCGACCGGGCCATTGTCGCCATCGCCAAGTCCCAGGCGTTTGGCCCCACCCCGAAGCATCTGCTCAACCGTTTTCTGAGCGGCCCGGTGAATCCCTTCTTCTACTCCATCATTGTAAAGGATACGCCCTTTACAGTGAGCGATGCCTGCAATGGCTGCGGCCAGTGTGTCAAACGATGTCCCCTGAACAACATCACCCTGCCAGACAGCAAGCCCGTCTGGGGTGGCCGCTGCACCCACTGCATGGCCTGCATCTGCTATTGCCCCGCCGAGGCCATCGAGTACGGCAAAAAGAGCGCCGGGAAACCGCGGTATCATTTCGAGGCACTGCGCCCCAAATAAAACATAAATTTTAGGCGACCCCGATGGGGCCGCCTTTTTCGCTGTGTTATGAAAATTTTTCTTAGATCAGGCCGCGCCGTTCTCCTTGGCGGCCTTCCGGGCTTCCCGCCGGTCCTCCATGCGGGAGACGATGATGGCGCAGGCGGCGTCGCCGGTGATGTTGATGGTGGTGCGGCCCATGTCAAAGATCCGGTCCACGCCGGCCACCAGGGCGATGCCCTCCACCGGCAGGCCCACGCTTTGCAGGACCATGGCCAGCATGATCATACCCGCGCTGGGCACGCCCGCAGTACCGACAGAGGCCAGGGTGGCGGTGAAGATGATGGTGAGCATCTGGGGCATGGTCAGGGTCACGCCGAAGCAGGAGGCGATGAAGAGGGAGCAGACGCCCTGATAAATGGCCGTGCCGCCCATGTTGATGGTCGCGCCCAGGGGCAGGGTGAAGGCTGCGATGTCTTTGCGAGCGCCCAGCTTTTCGGAACATTCCAGGTTCAAGGGCAGGGTCCCCACGGAGGAGGCGCTGGAAAAGGCCATCATCATGGCCGGGCCCATGCCCTTGAAGAAGTCCCGGATGCCTACACCGCCCATGGCTTTTACGGTGGTGGAGTAGACCAGGACCGCCTGCAAAATATAGCCGATATAGGCCGCCAGCAGGACGATGGTCAGGGTGCCCAAGATCTGCGGGCCATTTTCCGCCACCACGGGGGTGATGAGGCAGAAAACACCGATGGGGCTGAGGGCGATGATCATCTCCATGATCTTCATGCAGACCTCGTTGACGCTCTCCACGAAGTTAGCGAAGGGCTGGGCTTTCTCGCCTACCAGAATAATGGCGAAGCCAAAGAACAGAGAGGCCACAATGACTTGCAGCATAGAGGCGTCGGCAAAGGGCTTGATGATATTACTGGGGAAGATATTCACGATCGTCTCCATGATGGTGGGGGCTTCCTTGGCCTCATAGGTCAGGTCCGAGACGGTCAGCACCGGGAACAGGCCCCGGAAGGCGTTGGCGATCGCCAGGCCGATGGCAATGGCAATGGCCGTGGTGCAGGCGTAATAGATGAGGGTTTTTACGCCCACGCTGCCAACCTTCTTGATGTCCTTCATCGAGATCACGCCGCAGATGATGGAGAAGAAGACGATGGGCACCACGATGAACTGGATGAGGTTCAGGAAGATGGTGCCGAAGGGCTTGATGTAGTCCACCGCCAGTTGCGGGGCCGGGAGGAAGCACACCCCGGCGACGATGCCAAGGGCCAGACCCAGGAAGATCTTGGCGGCCAGAGGCAGAGATTTGAGTTTCTTCATCGTGTTCGATTCCTTTCTGATTCCGATCTGTTGTCTTTCTTTTTCCTTTCTCATCGGGGAACGCAAAAACCGGGCACCCAGGGCTTGGGTGCCCGGCCGTTTCGGTCCGCTCCGATTCGCCTGCTTAGTATAGCGATTTACTAACAGACTGTCAAGAATTTTCTGACTTTTTAAGAAGAGAACCGCTTATCCTCGCTGTAAGATGGCGTCCAGATCCTGTTGAGGATGGGTGGTGGGCTGTAAGCCAAAGGCATCCACCAGCATCTTCACCACAGGCTCGGACAGAAACGCCGGGAGCGTTGGACCGAGGTAGATATTCTTGACGCCCAGCGCCAGCAGGGACAGCAGGATACAGACGGCCTTCTGCTCATACCAGGACAGCACCAAGGTCAGGGGCAGGTCGTTGATGGAGCAGTCAAAGGCCTCTGCCAGCGCTAAGGCGATCTGAACGGCGCTGTATGCGTCGTTGCACTGACCGATGTCTAAAATGCGCGGGATGCCGTGGATCTCCCCCAGGTCCAAGTCGTTGAAACGAAACTTGCCGCAGGCCAGGGTCAGGACCAGGGAATCCATGGGGGTGCGCTTGACAAACTCCGTGTAATAATTTCTGCCCGGATGCGCCCCGTCGCAGCCGCCCACCAGGAAGATGTGCTTGATCGCTCCGCTTTTGATGGCGTTCAGAATGGCTGGAGCCTGACTCAGGACGGCATTTCGGGCAAAGCCGGTGGTCAGCATGTGGCCGCCGTTCAGCCCGCCCCGGCTCTGGTCGGTTTCATAACCACCCAGGGAAAGGGACTGTTGGATGAGGGGTGTAAAATCCTTGTGCCCGTTCTCGTCCGCCGGGATATGGGGGATGCCCTCGTAGCCCACGACGGAGGTCGTATAGATACGGTCGGCGTAGCTGGGGCGGGGCGGCATGAGGCAGTTGGTCGTAAACAGGACCGGAGCGGGCAGGTCTGCAAATTCCGTTTGCTGGTTCTGCCAAGCCGTGCCGAAGTGGCCCACCAGATGGGTGTATTTTTTCAGCTCCGGGTAGCCGTGGGCGGGCAGCATTTCCCCGTGGGTGTAGACGTTGACACCCTTTCCGGCGGTCTGCTTCAAGAGCTGCCGGAGGTCCTTCAGATCGTGGCCGGTAACGACGATGAACGGCCCCTTCTGAATGTCCGTGTTCACCCGCGTGGGGACGGGATGTCCGAACGTCTCCGTGTGGGCCTGGTCCAACAGGGCCATACATTGGAAATTGACCCGGCCAAACTCCAAGATGAGTTCCAGCCATTCCTCGACGCTGTGGGGCTGGGCCAGCGACGTAAGACCCTTGTAAAACCAGGTGTCCACTGCGCCGTCGGTATAGCCCAGCTCTCTGGCGTGGTGGGCGTAAGCTGCCATGCCTTTGAGGCCAAAGAGCAGCGTGGAGCGCAGGGAGACCAGATCCGTCTCCCCCCGCCAAAGCCAGCCGGGGTCTTTCTCTGGCTTCGGTGCGTCCACCCAGGCCAGCATTTCGTCGATGCGCTGGGTGAACGCACGAATGGCCCCATCGTCAAAATTCACGTTGGTCAGCGTGGTGAACAAGCCGTCCGTGAGCAGCTCCGTTACCTCATCCGGCCGCCACCCCTTTTGCTCGCACGCCTGGGCCAGACGCACCAGTTTGTCAAGGAGCGCATCCTGCAACTGCGCCGTCTCTGGCTGCTTCCCGCACACCCCGGTGCGGACGCACCCGCTGCCCCCGGCCGTCTGCTGACACTGAAAACAAAACATCTCTGCCATAGAAACTTTCCTCCTGTTGCACCCAGTTTGGTCTTTGGCGGTAGTATGCGCAGGCAGACGAAAAAGTTTCCCCGCAGGAGGAATGGCTGTGCTATAATAAGGCCAGGAAAACACAGGAGGTGTTTGGATGCTCTTTTGGATCTTTGGATTTTTCGCGATCCCCGTCGTTCTGCTGCTCGGCGGCTATCTCATGGCAAATCACCCGACGCAGAGAAGCAATGCCCTGTGCGGCTACCGGACCGAGCGCTCTCTGCAAAGCGAAGAGACTTGGTATTTTGCCCAGGACTACTGTGGGCATCTTTGGCTAAAGGTGGGAGGGATCTTGTTGATCCCGTCCTTTCTGTCTCTCGCTCTACTTCGGCACCAGGGAGAACATGCCTTGAGTATCGCCATGCTCGTCCTCATTGGGCTTCAAATGGTCGCGCTCTTTCTCTCCATCGTCAAGGTTGAGTCTGCTTTGAAAGCGAACTTTTGAACATCGAACACATAGAGAGGTGATTTGAGATGCCCCGATACGAAGAAGCTGTCAAGCTGTGGCAGAGCTGGAACATTCAGACCGAAGCAGACCTATCCCTGCGTCTGGACAGCTTTCGGATCTTATTTGCCTATCACTCCGGCAAGATCGAAAACGACGAGATCAACTACCATGACACCCGTGAGATTTTTGAAAACGGAAAAGTCATCAACTACACCGGCAGCACCCGGACCCTTTTTGAACAGCAAAACCAAAAGACTTGCTACGAGCTGCTCCAAAGTAAAATTCTTGCACAAGAGCCCCTCTCCCTCCCCCTGGTCCGGACCATCCATCGGACTCTGACCGAGGGGACCTATGACGAGCGCCGCTATATCACCAATGGCGAACGGCCTGGTGCCTTCAAAAAACATGACTATGTGACGGGCAAAAATGAGGTGGGTTCGCCCCCGGAAGCCGTCGCTGATGATTTGACAGAATTGATCGAAGAGGTCAGCGCCATCGGTGCCCAAGCGCCCCTAAAAGCTGGAGCCTATTTTCACGCCCGATTTGAAAACATCCATCCCTTTGCCGACGGCAACGGACGGGTGGGGCGGACATTGCTAAACTACTGGTTGATGATCAGCAACTATCCCCCTCTTGTCATTTACGAAGAGGACCGGCGGGCCTACTACGATGCCTTGCAGACCTATGACGAACAAGAGGACTTGGCCCCGCTGGTCACGTTTCTGGAGGACCAGACCGTCAAAACCTGGAGTCGCTTTCTCAAGCCTCCAGCCGGGAATGCCCCACCCCGCAAGGGCCTGAATTTTTTCATGAACTAAGCAAAAAACCATGTCCTAATGGACATGGTTTTTTGTGGAGCTGGAAGTCGGATTTGAACCGACGACCCCTTCATTACGAGTGAAGTGCTCTACCCCTGAGCTATACCAGCGTACTTATTATATTAACACGAAACAACTCTGACGTCAAGAGTTTTTCCCTATACATTTTGTATATTCTCTAAAACGCTTATTTTCTCAAGCAATTTACGGAAAAACTTTCTTTTTGACTCAAATCCTCTACGCAGAGTTATACACAGTTTCCACCGACTTTTCCACAGCCGTGTGGAAACTGTGTATTACTTTTTTTCCTTTGGATGCCGTCAAGGGTGGTAGGCCAGGGAGATGTCCCGGTTGGCGTAGGCGTTCAAATCATTCCCGGCGCGGGTCCCGGCCAGGTACTCGTAATACCCCTGGCTGCCGATCATGCTGCCGTTGTCGCCGCAGAGCTTGAGGGGGGGCAGGTAGAGGGTACAGCCCTCGGCCTGGCAGGCGGCTTCTAAGTCCCGGCGGATACGGGAGTTGGCGGCCACACCGCCCACGACGGCGACCTTTTTGTACCCGGTGGACCGAGCGGCGGCCATGGTCCGGGGAACCAGCTCGTCGCTGACGGCGGCGGAAAAAGAGGCAGCCAGGTCAGAGACCGGCAGGTCCTCGCCCTTCTGCTGGGTGTTGTGAATGAGGTTCAGCATGGCGGTCTTCAGGCCGGAGAAGGACATGTCCAGCGGGGCGTCCTGGATGTGGACCCGCGGCAGCTGGAAGGTCTGGTCGTTGCCGGTCTGGGCGGCCCGATCCAGGGGAGCGCCGCCGGGATAGCCCAGGCCCATGACCCGCGCGATCTTGTCAAAGCACTCACCGGCCGCGTCATCTCGTGTCGCGCCCAGGATCTGCACGTCGGTGTAGCCCCGCACATCCACGATGAGCGACGTGCCGCCGGAGACGCACAGGCAGACGAAGGGCGGCTCTAAGTCCGGATGGGCGATGTAATTGGCGGCGATGTGCCCCCGGACATGATGCACCGGGATCAGCGGCACACCAAGGGCGTAGGCCACAGACTTGGCAAAGCTCACCCCCACCAGCACTGCGCCGATGAGGCCGGGGGCGTAGGTCACGGCCACGGCGTCGATGTCCTTCCGGGTCAGCCCGGCCTTCACCAAAGCCTGGTCAGCCAGCTGGCTGATGACCTCGATGTGCTTGCGGGAGGCGATCTCCGGCACCACGCCGCCGTAAATTTTATGCATCTCCACGGAGGAGGCGATGCAGTCAGCCAGAACGGTCCGCCCGTCCTGCACCAACGCCACCGCCGTCTCATCGCAGGAGGATTCTACTGCGAGTAGGATCATAGGCTTGCTCCTTGTTTCGATTCGTTCGTGTTTTCAATAAAAATAATAAAAAATAACAATAATAAAAACGGCCCTCTGCATGTTACAGAGAGCCGTTGGTCCGAGTGGCGCGACTCGAACGCGCGGCTTCCTGCTCCCAAAGCAGGCGCCCTACCAACTGGGCTACACCCGGATATGTTTGCGATATGCGGTTACGCTCCCCACCGAAGGGAACGCACCCCATTATAAAGCATCGGAAATCAAATTGCAAGGGCGAAAGAGAATTGACCTTAGAAAATTTCCGTGTTACACTGTATCTGATTTGCATACGCACGCAACTGCTGGAGGAGGCAACGATATGAACAATGATATGCGTGGGCTGGAAGTCGTCGCGGCCAAGGGGCGGCTTCTGGGCCTGGACATGGTCTACCACTGTGCGTCCGGGCATCTGGGCGGCTCGTTCTCGGCCATGGACATTCTGACCGTTTTGTATTTCGATGTGATGCGGGTGGATCCCAAGGACCCCAAGGACCCGGACCGGGACCGCTTCGTCCTGTCTAAGGGCCACTGCACCCCTGCGCTGTATCCCATTCTGGCGCAGCGGGGCTATTTCCCTGAGGAAGATCTGAAGATGTTCCGCAGCGTGGAGGGTCACATGTCCGGCCACGCCGAGATGCACCATGTGAAGGGCGTGGATATGTCCACCGGCTCCCTGGGGCAGGGCATCTCCGCCGCCGTGGGCATGGCCCTGGCTGGTAAGCTGGACAAAAAAGACTACCGCGTTTACAGCCTGCTGGGCGACGGCGAGATCGAAGAGGGGCAGGTCTGGGAGGCTTTCATGGCCGCTGCCAAGTACAAGCTGGACAACCTCTGCGCCGTCATCGACGTCAACGGCTTACAGATCGACGGCGCAACTGCCGACGTGATGCCGACGGAACCCCTGGACAAGAAGCTGGAAGCCTTTGGCTGGCACGTCATCAAGGTGGATGGCCACGACCTGGCCGCCCTGGAGGATGCCTTCAAGCTGGCCCAGGATTACAAGGGTGCCCCCACCATGATCCTGGCCAAGACCGTCAAGGGCAAGGGCGTCTCCTTCATGGAGAACCAGGCAGGCTGGCACGGCAAGGCCCCCAACGAAGAGCAGTATCAACAGGCACGTCAGGAGCTGGTGGCCGCCCTGGCAGAGAAGGAGGGCAAGTAACATGGCAGAGAAGATCGCGACACGGGCCGCTTACGGCAAGGCCCTGGAAGAACTGGCTGCCCAGGAGCCGAACCTGGTGGTCCTGGACGCCGACCTGTCCGGCTCCACCATGACCAAGGGCTTCGGGGCCGAGCACCCCGACCGTTTCTTTGACATGGGCATCGCCGAGGCCAACATGGTCGGCGTCGCCGCCGGCCTGGCCACCTGCGGCAAGAAGCCCTTTGTCAACTCCTTCGCCATGTTCGCCGCCGGGCGGGCCTGGGAGCAGGTCCGCAACAGCGTGGCTTACCCCGGCCTGAACGTCAAGGTCGTTGGCTCCCACGGCGGCCTGTCCGTGGGCGAGGACGGCGCCACCCACCAGTGCATCGAGGATCTGGCCATCATGCGGGCCATCCCCAACATGACCGTCCTGTGTCCCTGCGACGGCAACGAGATGAAGCAGGCTGTCAAGGCCCTGCTGGCTTACGATGGCCCCGCCTATCTGCGTCTCGGCCGTCTGGCGGTGGAGACCGTCACCGACCAGGTGGAGGGCTATGAGTTCCAGATCGGCAAGGGTGTCCTCCTGCGGGACGGCCAGGACGTGACCGTGGTCGCCGTGGGCATGATGGTCCAAATGGCCCTCACTGCCGCCGACATTCTGGCCGAGGAGGGCATTTCCGTCCGGGTCATCGACATGCACACCATCAAGCCCCTGGACACGGAGATCCTGCTGGCCGCCGCCCGTGACACCGGCTGCATCGTCACCAGCGAAGAGGCGAACATCGTCGGCGGCCTGGGCAGCGCCGTCTCCGAGTATCTGACCTCCGTTTGCCCCGTGCCCGTCATCCGCCACGGCGTGGAGGATGAGTTCGGCCGTTCCGGTGCAGCCCAGAAGGTCCTGGAGGCCTATCACCTGACCCCTGCGGGCATCGCAGACAAGGTCCGCCAGGCCCTGACCCTCAAGCAGGCCCTGACCTTATAAATCGTCCATTCTTCTGGAGGAAAAGCAGACAGCCGCAGAGCGCTTCTCGGCTGTCTGCTTTTTATGCCTTGACGCTCTGACTCTTTTCGCTTGCAAAAAGATACGGCTTGTTGCCTTGCTTTTTTTGATAGCAGAAAAAATTGCAAAAAACTACTGTTTTCCCTGCAAAATTTTCTTTTTCTCAGTTGCACTTTTCCAAAAAAAGGATTACAATACAAAGGCAGAAAACCCAATTTTATCCAAAAGAGGAAAACAACGAGAAAAAGGAGAGATCTGTATGGCAATCATTGAAACCATCAACAGCGCCATCAACAGCTTCGTTTGGGGCGTCCCGATGCTGGTCCTTCTGGTGGGTGCGGGTATCCTGCTGACCTGCCGGACGTGCGGCGTGCAGTTCCGAAAATTTGGCTACGCTATGAAGAACACCGCCGGGAAGATCTTCAAGAAGGGCGAGGCCAAGGAGGGCGAGATCACGCCCTTCCAAGCGATGAGCACCGCCCTGGCCGGGACCGTCGGCACCGGTAACATCGCCGGTGTCACCACGGCCCTGACCCTGGGCGGCCCCGGCAGTATGTTCTGGCTGTGGATCACGGCCCTGATCGGCATGGCGACCAAGTACTCCGAGGTCCTGCTGGCCGTCAAGTTCCGTGAACGCAACAAGGACGGCGACTGGGTCGGCGGTCCTATGTACTACATCAAGAACGGCCTCGGCAAGAACTGGAAGTGGCTGGGTGCCATCTTCTGTATCTTCGCGGCCCTGGCGGCCTTCGGCATCGGCAACGCCGTCCAGGTCGGCAACATCACCTCCTCCATCAACACCGTCATCACCTCCTTCAGCCCTGACTTTGCCGGGCAGAAGATGGTCAACAGCGTTTTGGGCATCATCCTGGTCATCCTGACTGCGATCGTTCTCTTCGGCGGCATCAAGCGCCTGGGCGCTGTCACCGAAAAGCTGGTGCCTTTTATGGCCGTCATTTATATCGTGGCTTGTCTCGTGGTCGTGGTTTATTACGCCAAGACCCTGCCCGCCGTGTTCGCCTCCATCTTTGAGGGTGCGTTCTCTCCCAGCGGTGTCACCGGCGGGGCCGTCGGTTCCGTCATTCTGGTCATCACCTGGGGCGTGAAGCGCGGCGTGTTCTCCAACGAGGCCGGCTTAGGTTCTGCGCCGATGGCCCACGCCTCTACCTCCGAGACCGACTGCGTGAAGCAGGGCCTCTACGGCATCTTTGAAGTGTTCGTCGATACCATCGTCATCTGCACCCTGTCCGGCCTGACCGTGCTGTGCGCCTGGAAGGGCGGCGCTCTGGACCTGAACATCGGCGACGAGGGCACCACTGCCTTGAACGCCCAGGCTTTGGGTTCCGTCTTCACCCAGAAGGGCGGCGCCATCATCATCGCCGTGGGCCTGGCGCTGTTCGCGTACTCCACCGTGCTGGGCTGGGCGCTGTACGGCACCCGCTGCTGCGAGTTCCTCTTCGGCGTGAAGGCCATCCGGCCCTATCAGATCCTCTTCCTGGTGGTCATCTTTGTGGGCGCGACCATGAAGCTGGACCTGGCCTGGGCCATCGCCGACACCCTCAACGGCCTCATGGCCATCCCCAACCTGATCGCCCTGTTCGCCCTGTCCGGCGTGGTGGTCAAGGAGACGAAGCGGCATTTCTCTGAAGTGCCCAGCAAGAAATAAGAAAAATAGTGCACAAAGATCCCATAGAATTTGACTCATCCTTTTCGATACCAGCCGATGCAGCCGCGTTGGCTGGTATTTTTTTGTGGGAAAAAGCGGGGATACAATTATTCTGGTTGAAAGAATTGCAATATAAATTGCATTTTTCGTGAACTCCCTCGCAAAAAGTGAAAAAATAATCGACATATTTTAGACTATGTTCTGAAAATATGAAGGATATGCAAAAACTGCTTGCATTTTTACAGGGAGAGGACTATGATGCAGGTGAGCAAAAGATCCCCGCCTTCCCAGCGGGAAAACAAGAGAGAAAGGAAGAGTATGTTATGGACATCAACGCAATCTTAGAAGCCATTGACGGCGCCGTCTGGGGCGTACCGCTGATCGTTTTGATCATCGCCTGCGGCGTGTGGCTGACCTTCCGGGTCCGGTTCCTCCAGGTGAGACACCTGGGCAAGGCCCTGAAGTTCATGGTCAAGAACGAAGAGGGGGGCGAAGGTGAGGTCACGAGCTTCGGCGCTCTGTGTACCGCCCTTTCCGCCACCATCGGCACCGGCAACATCGTGGGCGTGGCCTCCGCCATTGCCGCCGGCGGCCCCGGCGCTCTGTTCTGGATGCTGGTCGCCGCCTTCTTCGGCATGGCCACCAAGTATTCCGAGGGCCTGCTGGCCATCAAGTATCGTGAAGTCGATGCCGACGGCCACGTTTTGGGCGGCCCCTTCTATTACATTGAGAAGGGCATGGGCAAGAACTGGAAGTGGATGGGCAAGCTCTTCGCCCTGTTCGGCGTCCTGGCCGGCGCCCTGGGCATCGGCACCATCACCCAGATCAACGGCATCACCTCCGCTGCCCAGAACTTCTTTGACCCCGACAAGGCCCATGTGGTCTTCACCCTGGCTGCCGGGACCAGCAGCGAGACGCCCATCACCATGACCACCATCGTCGTGGGCCTGATCGTCACCGTCTGTGCCGGTCTGGTCATCATCGGCGGCATCAAGCGGATCGCCAAGGTCTCTGAGGTCGTGGTCCCCTTCATGGCTGTGGCCTATGTGCTGTTCGCCGTGATCCTGCTGCTGGCGAACCTCTCTGCGGTTCCTCACGCCATTTACCAGATCGTTTACGGTGCCTTTCATCCTGAGGCTGTGGCCGGCGGCATCGTGGGCGTCTGCTTCAAGGTCGCCTTGCAGAAGGGCGTTGCCCGCGGCATCTTCTCCAACGAGGCCGGCTTAGGCTCCGCGCCTATCGCCGCTGCCGCTGCTAAGACCAACGAGCCGGTCCGCCAGGGCCTGGTCACCATGACCGGTACCTTCATCGACACCATCATCATCTGCACCATGACCGGCCTGTCCATCGTCATTTCCGGCGGCTGGCAGCCTGACCTGGGCCTGGAGGGTGCCAGCATCACCATGTATGCCTTTGAGAACTGCCTGCCCTTCCCGGCGGCTGTGGGCGGCTTCATCCTGATGATGGCTCTGGTGTTCTTCGCCTTCACCACCATCCTGGGCTGGAACTACTACGCCGAGCGCTGCATGGAATACCTCTCCAACGGCAGCAACCTGGCCGTAAAGATCTATCGCTGGATCTACATCGCTGCCGTGTTCGTCGGCCCCTACCTGACGGTTTCCGCCGTGTGGACCATCGCCGATATTTTCAACGGACTTATGGCCATCCCGAACATCGTTGCCTTGCTGGCTCTGTCCGGTGTCATTGCAAGAACGACGAGAGAATATTTCGACCGGCAAAAGAAAAAAGCCTGAGCTGACTTCTTCAGCAGAACGATATGAAATTCAGAGGACCACGACTTGCATCGCGGTCCTCTGAATTTCTTTCTTTTTCTTGTTATGTAAAAAATAACCAAAAGTGATTGACACCTGCTTAAAAATTGACAAAATAACAGCGTGGATTCCAATAAAAACCGGAGAGCAAGGGAAGGGAAAATCGGAGCAAATTCACAAAAAAAGGCATATACTCCCATTTGGCAAATTTTTTTGGACAAATAGACTTGCTTTTCCGACGAAATGAGCCTAGAATGAGATCAGTGATCAAACTCGTCAGATGATTTTTCCGATGTTAAGTTGACCTTACGTGGATTTCCAATAAATGGCACAAAGGTTGACGTCACCGGGAGAGGATGACAATCTGGAGACATCCGCATGAACGCGGGGGCCGAAGGGGCAAGACCAGACTCTCAGGCAAAAGGACAGATCTTTTTTAGGGGATTGCAGGCCGCACCCATTCCAAGGTGCAGCCGGACCTATCAGAGAACGCTTTTTGACGGAGCACCACGGTCTTGTGGCGCTCCGTTTGTGTTTGTCAGTTTCTGATGGGTTGGTTGCAAAGAGAAAAAGAGCAAATCGAGAAAAGGAGAGATCTGTATGGCAATCATTGAGACCATCAACAGTGCCATCAACGGCGTCGTGTGGGGCGTCCCCATGCTCGTCCTCTTGGTGGGTGCCGGTATCCTGCTGACCATCCGGACCTTCGGCGTGCAGTTCCGCAAGTTCGGCTACGCCATGAAGAACACCCTGGGCAAGGTCTTCACCAAGGCCGAAGCCAAGGAAGGCGAAATGACGCCCTTCCAGGCCATGAGTACGGCGCTGGCCGGTACCGTCGGTACCGGTAACATCGCCGGTATCACCACCGCCATCACGCTGGGCGGCCCCGGTACCATGTTCTGGCTGTGGATCACCGCCCTGATCGGCATGGCGACCAAGTACTCCGAGGTCCTGCTGGCCGTCAGGTTCCGTGAACGCAACAAGGACGGCGACTGGGTCGGCGGCCCCATGTATTACATCAAGAACGGCCTCGGCAAGAACTGGAAGTGGCTGGGTGCCATCTTCTGTATCTTTGCGGCCCTGGCAGCCTTCGGCATCGGCAACGCCGTGCAGGTGGGCAACATCACCTCTTCCATCAACACCGTGATCACCGCCTTCAACCCCGACTTTGACAAGCAGTCCCTGGTCAACATCGTCCTGGGCATCATCCTGGTCATCCTGACCGCCGTGGTTCTGTTCGGCGGCATCAAGCGCCTGGGCGCTGTCACCGAGAAGCTGGTGCCCATCATGGCAGTCATCTACATCGTGGCCTGCCTGATCGTGGTCATCCGCTATGCCAACACCCTGCCCGCCGTGTTCCACGACATCTTCGAGGGTGCTTTCACCCCCAGCGGTGTCACCGGTGGTGTCGTTGGCTCCATGGTCCTGGTCATCACCTGGGGCGTCAAGCGCGGCGTGTTCTCCAACGAGGCCGGCCTCGGTTCCGCTCCTATCGCCCATGCTGCTACCTCTGAGACCGACTGCGTCAAGCAGGGCCTGTATGGCATCTTCGAGGTCTTCATGGACACCATCCTGATTTGTACTCTGTCCGGTCTGACCATCCTGTGCGCTGCCAAGGGCGCTGGTCTGGACCTGAACATCGGCACCGAGGGCAACACCTCCCTGAACGCCGCAGCCCTCGGCACCGTTTTCTCTCAGAAGGGCGGCGCCATCATCATCGCGGTGGGCCTGGCTCTGTTCGCCTTCTCCACCGTCCTGGGCTGGTCCTTGTATGGCACCCGCTGCTGCGAGTTCCTGTTCGGCCACAAGGCCATCAAGCCTTATCAGATCATCTTCATCATCGTCATCTTTGTGGGTGCGACCATGAAGCTGGATCTGGCCTGGGCCATCGCCGATACCCTCAACGGCCTCATGGCCATCCCCAACCTGATCGCCCTGGTGGCTCTGTCCGGCGTGGTGGTCAAGGAGACCAAGCGGCACTTCTCCGAGCTGCCCAGCAAGAAGTAAGACCCCCTCACTTCTCTGCTGTCCCAGCAAGCCACGGCTTTGTTCGTGGGACCAAACACGAAGAGAGCCGGGTGCATATCTTAAATCCAAATATCCTTAAATTCTTCCGATCCTTTCTGAGAGGCCCCCGGCGGACGCAAGTCCCTGGGGGTCTCTTGGCGCTTTTCCTGCAAAAGCAAAGAAAAACGCACAGAGGGCCAGGCAGAAACGCAGGAAAGCTCTACAAACTATCGCTTGCGAAACGGGGGCGGGTATAGTATAATAAACTGTAAAAATCGAGGACTTTTTGTGACTGACGGAAGTGGGAAGGACCACAGGGAGCAAAAAGCATACTTGCGCCGACCGTCTGGGCAGTTCAATTTTCAAATGGAGGGAATTGGGCTGTCCTTTTTTCACATTGCGGAATCACAGCATCACACAGAAAGCCCCAGCGTTCGGAGAGATCGACCAGACCCCTCCGGGATCACTGTCATCAGAGAGGAAGGTTCGTTATGAAAAAAGTTGGCATTGTCATGGGTAGCGACAGCGACCTGCCGGTGGTGGAAAAAGCCATTGGCAAGCTGAAAGAATACGGTGTACCCTACGAAGTCCACGTCTACTCCGCCCACCGCACCCCCGTGCAGGCGGCCGAGTTCTCCCGCACGGCCCAGGAAAAGGGCTTTGGGGCCATCATCGCCGCCGCGGGCAAGGCTGCGCATCTGGCCGGGGCGCTGGCGGCAAACACCACGCTGCCGGTGATCGGCATCCCGGTGAAATCCTCCACCCTGGACGGCCTGGACGCCCTGCTCTCCACCGTGCAGATGCCCACGGGCATCCCGGTGGCCACGGTCGCCATCGACGGGGCAGCCAACGCGGCCCTGCTGGCCATTCAGATCCTGGCCGTCTCTGACGAGGGCCTGTCCGCCAAGCTCAAGGCTGCCCGCGCGGCCGAGGCCAATAAAGTCCTGGAGAAGAACGCCGGGGTCGAAGCAGAATACAATCAGTAAGCCCTTGGGGCAGTGAGAATGGAGGTACATACCTATGGGTGGTTTTTGCGGCGCGATCTCCAATCGCGACGTCGTGTTAGACGTTTATTTCGGTACAGATTATCACTCCCACCTGGGCACCCGCCGGGGCGGCATGGCCGCCTGGGACCCGGAGCTGGGCTTCCAGCGGGAGATCCACAACATCGAGAACGCCCCCTTCCGCACCAAGTTTGACAAGACGGTGGGGGAGATGGTGGGCAAGTGCTGTATCGGCAGCATCAGCGACACCGACCCTCAGCCCCTGCTGGTGCGCTCGGTTCACGGGACCTACGCCATCTGCGTGGTGGGCGTGATCCAAAACGAGGAAGCCATCATCGAGCAGATGCTGGGGGACGCCGACCGGCACTTTGAGGCCATGAGCGGCGGGCGCGTGAACTCCAACGAGCTGGTGGCCGCGCTCATCAGCCAGCAGCCCACCATCGCCGAGGGCATCCGCTACGCCCAGAGCGTGGTGGAGGGGACCGTCTCCGTCTTAATTATGACGCCCGATTTCCTCATCGCCGGGCGGGACAAGATGGGCCGCCTGCCCATCCACATCGGCCAGGACGACGAGGGCTGCTGCGTGGCCTTTGAGACCTTTGCCTACCAGAAGATGGGCTATCACGACGCCTACGAGCTGGGTCCCGCCGAGGTGGTGAAGATCACCAAGGACGGCTGGGAGACCCTGCTGCCCGCCGAGAAGGAGATGCGCGTGTGCGCCTTCCTCTGGACGTACTACGGCTACCCCAACTCCAACTACGAAGGCATCAACGTGGAGGTCATGCGGAACCGGAACGGCGCGAGCCTGGCCCGGACCGACAAGGCCAAAGGTGTGGCCCAGGACATCGACTTCGTCAGCGGCGTGCCCGACTCCGGCACCCCCCACGCCATCGGCTACTCCAACGAGAGCGGCATCCCCTTTGCCCGCCCCTTCATTAAATATACCCCCACCTGGCCCCGCAGCTTTATGCCCACGAACCAAAAGGAGCGCGACCGGGTAGCCAAGATGAAGCAGATCCCTGTCCATGAGCTCATCGAGGGCAAGAAGCTCCTCTTTGTGGACGACAGCATCGTGCGGGGCACCCAGCTGCGGGAGACGGTGGAGTTCCTCTATGCCAACGGCGCAAAAGAGGTCCACATCCGCTCTGCCTGCCCCCCCATCATGTATGGCTGTAAGTTCCTGAACTTCTCCACCAGCCGCTCCCCGATGGAGCTGATCGCCCGCCGCACCGTCTACGACCTGGAGGGCGAAGAGGGGGAGAAGCATCTGGACGAATACAGCGACCCCAACACCGAGCGGGGCCAGAAGCTGCGGGAGGCCATCTGCCAGCAGCTGCACTTCACCTCGCTGGAATACCAGTCCCTGGATGAACTCATCAAGGCCATTGGCCTGGAGCCATGTAAGGTCTGCACTTACTGCTGGAACGGAAAGGAATGAGCGCAATGAATACAACTTCGAGATCTGACAGCTACGCCGCCGCCGGGGTGGACATCACCGCCGGGTACAAGGCCGTAGAACTCATGAAGACCCACATCGCCAAGACCATGACCGCCGGAGCCTTGTCCGACATCGGCGGCTTTGGCGGCCTGTTCGAGCTGGATCTGACCGGCATCACCAAGCCCGTCCTGGTCTCCGGCACCGACGGCGTGGGCACAAAACTCAAGCTGGCTTTCCTCATGGACAAGCACGACACCGTGGGCATCGACTGCGTGGCCATGTGCGTCAACGACATCATCTGCGTGGGCGCCAAGCCCCTGTTCTTCCTGGACTATATCGCCTGCGGCAAGAACGTCCCGGAGAAGATCGCGGGCATCGTCTCCGGTGTGGCCGAGGGCTGCGTCCAGGCCGGCGCTGCCCTCATCGGCGGCGAGACCGCTGAGATGCCTGGCTTCTATCCCATCGACGAGTATGACCTGGCCGGCTTCTCCGTGGGCGTGGTGGATAAGGACAAGGTCTTTGACAAGACCAAGATCCAGCCCGGCGACGTGATCCTCGGCCTGCCTTCCTCCGGGGTGCACTCCAACGGCTTCTCCCTGGTCCGCAAGGTCCTGGACGTGGAGCACACGGATCTGAAGGCCCCCGTGGAGGCCCTGGGCGGCAAGTCCCTGGGTGAGACGCTGCTGGCCCCCACCCGCATCTATGTCAAGAGCATCCTGTCCCTCATGGAGCAGGTCACGATCAAGTCCGTCTCCCACATCACCGGCGGCGGCTTCTATGAAAACATCCCCCGCAGCCTGCCCAAGGGCATGACCGCCAAGATCAAGGAGAGCGACGTGCCTGTGCTGCCCATCTTTGACCTCATCCAGGAGAAGGGCAACGTGCCCCGCCGGGAGATGTTCAATACCTTCAACATGGGCATCGGCATGACCGTCGTGGTCTCCCAGGACGAGGCCGACAAGGCCCTGGAGGCCCTGAAAGCCGCCGGGGAGCAGCCCGTCCGTCTGGGCGAGATCGTCGCGGGCGATGAGGGTGTTATCCTATGGTAAAGACCAAGATCGCCGTCTTAGTCTCCGGCGGCGGCACCAACTTGCAGGCTCTGCTGGACGCCCAGCAGAGCGGCACGCTCACCGCCGGGGAGATCGTGCTGGTCATTGCCAGCAAAGACAAGGCCTATGCCCTCACCCGCGCAGCCAACGCGGGGGTGCCTGCTGTCGTGTGCAGCCGGAAGGCTCTGGGGAGCCAGGCGGCGTTTGAGGCCGCCATCTCCCAGGCGCTGGCCGAGCACGGGGCAGAGCTGATCGTCATGGCCGGGTTTATGAGCATTCTCACCGAGAACTTCACCAGCCAGTGGCCCCGGCGCATTTTGAACATCCACCCCTCCCTCATCCCGTCCTTCTGCGGGAAGGGGTTCTATGGGCTGAAGGTCCATGAGGCCGCGCTGGCCTACGGGGTGAAGGTGACGGGCGCCACCGTCCATTTTGTCAACGAAGTGCCGGACGGGGGAGAGATCCTCCTGCAAAAGGCCGTGGACGTGTTGCCCGGCGACACGCCGGAGGTCTTGCAGCGCCGGGTGATGGAGCAGGCCGAGTGGAAGCTCCTGCCCCAGGCTGCGCAGATGATTTCCGAAGAGATCGGGAGGGAGAAAGCAGAATGAACGTCTATGAAAACCACGACCTGGCCGCCCTGCTGGCCGGGAACACCTACCCCGGCCGGGGCATCGTGCTGGGGAAGACCGCTGACGGCAAGCAGTCTGTCGCCGCCTACTTCATCATGGGCCGCAGCGAGAACAGCCGCAACCGGGTGTTTGTCCAGGAGCCTGACGGCATCCGCACCGAGGCCTTTGATCCGGCGAAGCTGGCTGACCCCAGCCTCATCATCTACCATCCCGTGCGTCAGCTGGGCCGCGCCCTGATCGTCACCAACGGCGACCAGACCGACACCATCCGGGATCATCTGGAACTGGGCGAGTCCTTCGAGCAGGGCCTGCGCACCCGTGCGTTTGAGCCGGACGGCCCCAACTGGACCCCCCGCATCTCCGGCCTGCTCTCCGCCGACGGCAGCTATAAGATGTCCATCCTGAAAAGCGCCGACGCGGAAGGCTCCGCCTGCGCCCGGTATACCTATGAGTATCCCGGCGTGAACGGCGTGGGACATTTCCTTCACACCTATGTCCAGGACGGCAACCCCATCCCCACCTTCCAGGGAGAGCCGGAGCGGGTGGCCATCACCGGCACGCTGGATGCGTTTGCCGAGATGATCTGGAACAACCTCAACGAAGCCAACAAGATTTCTCTCTACGTTCGCTTTACCGATCTGGCCACGGGTGCGTACCAGGAGAAACTGTACAATAAGAATAAGTAACACTGGGGGAGCGAACGATGAAAAAATTAGAACTGAAATACGGCTGCAATCCCAACCAGAAGCCCGCCAGCATTACCGTGAATGACGGCCGGGATCTGCCTCTGGAAGTGCTCAACGGCAAGCCGGGCTACATCAATTTTATGGACGCGCTGAACTCCTGGCAGCTGGTCAAGGAGCTGAAGGAGGCCACCGGCCTGCCCGCCGCCGCGTCCTTCAAGCACGTCTCTCCCGCCGGGGCCGCCGTGGGCCTGCCCCTGAGCGAGACGGATAAGGCCATTTACTTTGTGAATCCCGACGCGGAGCTTACCCCCCTGGCCTGCGCATACATCCGCGCCAGAGGCGCGGACCGCCTCTGCTCCTACGGCGACTGGGCGGCCCTGAGCGACACCTGCGACGCCGCCACCGCTGCTTACCTCAAGCCGGAGGTCTCCGACGGCGTCATCGCCCCGGACTACACCCCTGAGGCCCTGGAGATCCTCAAGGCCAAGAAGAAGGGGAACTATAACATCGTCAAGATCGACCCCAATTACGTCCCCGCCGTGCAGGAGCACAAGGACGTGTTCGGCATCACCTTCGAGCAGGGGAGAAACAACTTCAAGATCGACGAGTCCCTGCTGGCCAACCTGGTCACGGAAAACAAGGATCTGTCCGACGCAGCCAAGCGGGACATGATCGTGGCCCTCATCACCCTCAAGTACACCCAGTCCAACTCCGTATGCTATGTCAAGGACGGCCAGGCCATCGGCGTGGGCGCGGGCCAGCAGAGCCGCATCCACTGCACCCGTCTGGCGGGCAACAAGGCCGACAACTGGTATCTCCGCCAGCATCCCAAGACCTTGGGCCTGCAATTCCTGGATCACATCCGCCGCCCCGACCGGGACAACGCCATCGACGTGTACCTCTCCGACGAGTATGAGGACGTGCTGCGGGACGGCGTGTGGCAGAACACCTTTAAGGTCCGCCCGGAGCCGCTCACCGCAGAGGAAAAAAAGGCTTGGATCGCCACCCAGACCGGCGTGACCGTGGGCAGCGACGCCTTCTTCCCCTTCGGCGATAACGTTGAGCGGGCCAGAAAGTCCGGCGTTTCCTACATCGTGGAGCCGGGCGGGTCCATCCGGGACGACAACGTCATCGAGACGGCAAACCGCTACCACATGGTCATGGCCTTTACCGGCATGCGCCTGTTCCACCACTAAGCAAGGAGGTCAGTTTCCATGAAGATTCTCGTAGTAGGCGGCGGCGGACGGGAGCACGCCATCATCAAGAGCCTGAAAAAGAGCCCCCGCGTTTCTGAGATCTACGCCGCCCCCGGCAACGGCGGCATCGCCGCCGACGCCATCTGCACCGGCATCGGGGCGAAAGATCTGGACGCCATCACCGCCTTCGCCAAGGACAACGCCATTGATTTCGCGGTCGTTGCCCCCGACGATCCCCTGGTCCTGGGCGCGGTGGACCGGCTGGAAGCCATCGGCATTCCCTGCTTCGGCCCCAACAAGGCTGCCGCCATCCTGGAGGGCAGCAAGGTCTTCTCCAAGGACCTCATGAAGAAATACCACATTCCCACCGCCGAGTACGCCGTCTTTGACGACATGGACCAGGCGCTGGCCTATCTCAAGACCGCCCCCATCCCCACCGTGGTCAAGGCCGACGGCCTGGCCCTGGGCAAGGGCGTCACCGTTGCCATGACCCGCGAGGAGGCCGAGGAGGCCGTCCGCGCCTGCATGGAGGACAAGATCTTCGGTGAGAGCGGCAGCCACATCGTCATTGAGGAATTTCTGACCGGCCCCGAAGTCTCCGTTCTGTCCTTTACCGATGGCAACGTGGTCATCCCCATGGTCTCCTCCATGGACCACAAGCGCATCGGCGACGGCGACACCGGCCCCAACACCGGCGGCATGGGCACCATCGCCCCCAACCCCTATTACACCGATGAGATCGCCAAGACCTGCATGGAGACGATCTTCCTGCCCACCATGCACGCCATGAACGCCGAGGGCCGGACCTTCAAGGGCTGCCTCTACTTCGGCCTGATGCTGACGGAAAACGGCCCCAAGGTCATTGAGTACAACTGCCGCTTCGGCGACCCGGAGACCCAGGTGGTCCTGCCCCTGCTGGAGAGCGACCTGCTGACCATCATGGAGGCCACCGCCAAGGGTGAGCTGGACAAGACCGAGGTCAAGTTCAGCGACAAGTCCGCCTGCTGCCTGGTCCTGGCCTCCCAGGGCTACCCCAAGAAGTATGAGACGGGCTATCCCATCACCATCCCCGCCGACCTGGACGCGGAAGTCTATGTGGCCGGGGCCAAGCTGGACGACGGGGTTTTGAAGACCTCCGGCGGCCGTGTCCTGGGCGTCTCTGCCATCGGCAACACCCTGAAAGAGGCCATTGAAAAGGCCTATCGTGAGGGCGCAAAAGTCAAGTTTGAAAACGCATACTGCCGTAAGGACATTGGCGCCAAAGCCCTGCGTGCAGAGGAAGAGGTAAAATAATGGTATATCGGGTATATGTTGAAAAGCGCCCCGGCCTGACCGCCGAGGCAGACGCCCTGGCGGGGGACATCCGCACCCTGCTGGGCATCTCCTCCCTGGAGAGCCTGCGGTTGCTCAACCGCTACGACGTGGAGAACATCACGCCGGAGCTGTTTGACTACAGCGTGAAAACCATCCTGTCCGAGCCTCAGCTGGACGTGACCACCGACACGCTGCCGGAGGGCGGCATCCTCTTTGCCGTGGAGTACCTGCCCGGTCAGTTCGACCAGCGGGCGGACTCCGCCGCCCAGTGCATCCAGATCCTCTCCCAGGGCGAGCGGCCTCTGGTCCGCTCTGCCAGAGTGTATCAGCTAAACGGCAAGCTCACCGCCGAGGAAGTAGGGGCGATCAAAAAGTACCTCATCAACCCCGTCGAGGCACGGGAGGCTTCCCTGGAACCCTTCGCCACCCTGGCCATGACCTATGACATCCCGGAGACCGTCGCCACCCTGACCGGCTTCCGGGCCTTGGATGAGGCCGGGTTGGAGAAGATGGTGGCCGATTACGGCCTGGCCATGGACGTGGACGACCTGCGCTTCTGCCGCGACTACTTCCAGTCCGAGGACCGCGACCCCACCATGACCGAGCTGCGGGTCATCGACACCTATTGGTCCGACCACTGCCGCCACACCACCTTCCACACCACCATCGACGGCGTGGAGTTTGCCAGCCCCATCCTCCAGCAGACCTATGAGGACTATCTGGCCACGAGAAAAAAGCTCAACCGAACCAAGCCCATCAACCTCATGGACATCGGCACCATCGTCGCCAAGCTCCTGAAAAAGCAGGGCAAGCTGGGCAAACTGGATGAATCCGAAGAGATCAACGCCTGCACCGTGAAGATCAAGGTCGATACGGACAACGGTAAGGAAGACTGGCTCCTGCTGTTCAAGAACGAGACCCACAACCACCCCACCGAGATCGAGCCTTTCGGCGGCGCGGCCACCTGCGTGGGCGGGGCCATCCGGGACCCCCTGTCCGGCCGGTCCTATGTCTACGCCGCCATGCGCGTGACCGGTGCTGCCGATCCCCTCAAGCCCATTGAGGAGACCATGGCCGGCAAACTGCCCCAGCGCACCATCGTCACCAAGGCCGCCGCAGGCTACAGCTCCTACGGCAACCAGATCGGCCTGGCCACCGGCCAGGTGGATGAGCTGTATCACCCCGGCTATGCAGCCAAGCGCATGGAGATCGGCGCGGTCATTGCCGCGGCCCCTGCCGC
>OLPY01000303.1_pt1 | contig 46058 bp, 37 predicted proteins | sample 1672481 | NCBI WGS metagenome assembly OLPY01 (sample SAMEA3136691, study PRJEB25190) | human gut metagenome | biome: human gut; feature: human-associated habitat; material: faeces | place: Austria | collected 2013 | reverse complement strand
TGCCCTCTTACGTCAGACCCGGAATCCGAAAGTGCGCAAAAAATCGGGCGTTATCCCGACATGAAGAGCGTATGTGGAGCGGATCATCATCGATATCCCCCTACCCTCCCGTGTTTGGGTTCGTCCAGGATCAGGGGCACGGCGCTCTCATCCAACGGGTTCGTCATCGCGGCCTCCCTTATTCGCGATTGTTTGGAGAATGCCCGCCAGACAGCCGATTTCGCCGGGGCTCAACCGGATCCGGCGGATCGTGCCGCCGTCATCGGTGGACAGCACCCACGTGCGGACGCCGTGTCGGCCGTTTCCGGGAATCCAGCTCAGGCTCACATGCCCGCAGGAGGCACCGGTGACCATGTCGCACCGTCGTTCGATCTCCACGTCCGTTCCCCTCGTCGCCTTCAACGCATGCCTCCCAGGATCAGCGGCACCGCGGCCCACCGGTGGAACATGCGGCCCGGCGCGGCCGCGCAGTACGCATGATCGGGATGCAGCACGGTCACGCCCTTCGCAGTCATCGCCTCCAATGTGACGGGCCTGTCGTCGATGAGCACGTCCGGCGTGAGCAGCGTCTTGTCGCCGTTGTAGTAGCCGTCGAACTGGAAGCCGTTGCGGTGCAGCCAGCGTTGGCTTTCGCCGCGCCAGTCATCCGCGCGGCTGGTCGCCATGATGATGTTCCAGCCCGCATCGTGCAGCTGGTTCAACGCGTCGACCGCGCCCTCATACGGCTCCTCCTTCGAGTAGAGGCCGTCGGCGACCGCGCGCGTATGCCACCACGTGAACGCCTTCGCATCCCCGCTGAACGGCCAGCCGCCGGCCAGCGTGAAATCGTAGGCCGTCGGCTCCGGGCAGGGATAATCCTCCTCGCCACGTCCGCATTCGCGGATGTAGTCGCGCAGACCGTTCGTATAGTCGGCGATCGTGTTGTCGATGTCCACCATGATTGTCTTGGCCAAAGCTATCGCCTCTCTTCAAGCTGGTCTGCCAGTTCGTCAAGCCAGGCATCGACGGCTTCGCTCTCATACCCGTAGGAGCCGCAGGGCAGATTCAGATGCCTGACCTCATCGGCGGTAAGGCCTCCCGGCTCCCCGGGGTGGGCCAGGGTGAACGAGGCGAGGCGCTGTACCAGGTCGACGGGTACCGGCATGTAGGATGCGGGAGCCGATACGAGCGGGAACATCGGGTATGCCATGCTCTTATAGTCCGTTCTTCGTCAGGTATTTGTTGTTGATGATTTTGAAGCACCGATTGGCTCCCAGCTCGTTCGCCAATCCTTCGGACAACTGCTGGTCTTCGCGCAGATGCCAGACGATGCCCTCGTCCAGACGGTCTTTGGTGACGTTGCCACGCAACCCGTCTACTTTGGCGATCATGTCGTCCACGCTCCCCGTCAATGCCCACTCGTTTTCGTCGTCGTAGATGCTTGCCTCATATCCGTTCGCATTGGCGATGTCACGTGCCATGACGAGCATCTGTTTGAAGCTGTAGTCTGCGGGTACTGGTGTCGAATACTCGTATGCGCCGTAGGTTCCATCTTTGATGCTTTTAATCTCGTACATTCTGTTCCCCGTCTTCTACTCATCGACTGCGTTGAGCTTCGTCCAGTCGCTCATAAAATCAGCGACGCTCCAACCACGGACGAGGAGAACCACCTCATTCGGGAAGTCTTCTTCTATCGCATACTCGCTGGGTTTGAACGTGGTGATGCCATACAGGGAACAGGCGTATCGGTCGGAAATCACCTCGGTGGGGTCTGCCAGATCCTCGCAGGAATGGATTTCCCCACCGTCAAGAATCTGATCTGCCGCCTCTTTGGGAAGTTCCTCGTATTCGCATCCGTCAGGAGTGTTGCGGCGCATGGACACGTCGAGTTGTCCTTTTCGCCACTTGTCCCAGATTTCATGGCTCAGGTGGGCGCGGAACATGTTCTTGAAGTCTTCGATGTTCATCATGATTTCATGCCTCGATGCTTTCACGGTCGATTCCAAGCGTCTTGATCGCGTTGTCGAGAGAGTCGGGGATGATGTCGCAGCCATCGCTTCCGAGCATGTCGTGGGCTTCTTCCGTCCAGCGTGTCATCAGCTGGTCAAGCTGAAGCGCGTCCAGCTTGTCGGGGTCGATGCCATAGTCTTCGAGGGTTTGCTGGTCGAAGTAGGTGACGCCGTACTGTCCGAACGCATCGCCGTAACCGTAGAAGTCCGGTTCGCGGAGGCTTAATCCCTTGGGCTTGTAGTTTGACAGGAATTTCAGGAAGGCGTGTGCGCCTTGCTTCTCCTCATCGGTGAGGGTGCTATGTTCGAGCGCGTTTTGCAGATAACGGGAGTATGCGATGTTCATTGGTTTTCCTCTTTCATTTTTTATGTGGACATATTCAGTATAACAAGTAAAAGAGAAAAGTCAAACCACCATAGGCATACGAAAAACTGAAGAAAGACACCAAAAAGAAGTGGAGCTGGCGGGAGTCGAACCCGTGACCTTTTCGTTGCGAACGAAACGCTCTACCAACTGAGCTACAACCCCAATCGAGCTGCCGGTCGGTTATGATCCGACGACCTGCCGCTTACAAGGCGGCTGCTCTGCCAGCTGAGCTACGGCAGCGGTACCGGAATCCTCCACGCCTGTCCGGTTGCAGGCTTCCCGAAAAACCAGCCAGACAAAGGAGGAAAAACAGGTCGGTTTTTAGTGGAGAAAGAGCCATCGACCGGATTCGGACCGGTGACCTGCGCATTACGAGGGCGCTGCTCTGCCAGCTGAGCTACGACGGCGGAACCGTTCCGGCATGGGGAACGGCGGATGGGCCATGCGAGCAAGGGGTTTCTAATCCTACGACCGGTTCATGCCGCCGACCGTAGACTGCTCCCATTCGGGAACCCAGTTTTTTCGCATGTGGCCACTGGGCCCATCGTGCTTCGACGGGATTCGAACCCGCATTACTCCAAAAAAAAACAGAGCATCCTACCGTTAAAGGACGAAGCGGTGTTGCGGATACGATGCTGGAGAAGCGGTTCTGTTCAGGCCACTGAGGTGCAGGCCTGCGCCTTGACCATCGTTCCACTCCGCCCCAATATGGCAGCGGGCGGGTGGTGGCGTTGACATCATATTCCGCAAGAATATGAGCGGAAGTGGGCGCTGCAACGGTTACGGGTCCCAGTTATGGAGAGAACCTACCGTAGCATCGTTCCCGTTCCGTCAGACGTTCGAACCGGATCGGGTGGCGTTGACGCCGTTGCTTCCGCTGGTGCTTTCGCCGGGATTCGAACCCGGACTGGATGCGTCCTTGGCGCATTGCCTCTACCGGTTGGGCTACGAAAGCATGCGCGGATACCACCCTTGCGAGGTCGCAATATCCGCACAGTCCACAATCGATCCGGCCACTCGTGCCGGATCCCTGCACCCATGCCTGCGGTGGACGCGCGTACCACGGCATGAGGCATGACAGGGATCACGGGCTGTGACGCCCATGCTCCACCGAGACCGTTCCCACAGCCTGTGGGTCGGCTGACAAGAAACGCGGTCGCCCGCGTTCCAGGAAACCTTTCCCGCACTGGGCGGATAGGCTTTATCGGATTCGCACCAACCCTTCCGACAGAGAGCTGTTCGCATCATCCACTCATAGGATGATGGGCGCCGGCGATGGTCCGCGTGTCCGCCGAACAAACGGAGACGTGGACCATCGGACACGACCCGCATGGTCATGACTGCACCGCCGGGAACTCCCAACGGGCATGGAATCGTATCGAGCGGTGTGCGGGAATCGAACCCGCATCATCAGTTTGGAAGACTGAAGCACTGACCGTTGTGCTAACACCGCAAACAGGAATCCGCAGACACCGTATCAGAAAGCGGATTCCTTAGCGGACGCCACGGGATTCGAACCCGGATCTCCACCCACAGGGGTGGCGTGCTGTCCATTACACCAACGCCCCGCATGGTTGCGCGTCATGATCGTACGACCCATGCGTTTGCCTGACCGGGGATTTATCACGACGGAGGCCGGTCGGGACTCCAACGGTTCCGTTTTTACCGAGTGCGGGAACCGTCAAAATACGGCACTCGTGCATTGCGTTGGAATCGAACCGACGACCTCCCCGTTATGAGCAGGGTGCTCTAACCGACTGAGCTAGCAATGCAAAGTGCCCATGGCCGGAGTCGGACCGGCTGCGCCCGGTTTAGGAAACCGGCGCTCTATCCGTTGAGCTACAAGGGCGTTGCCTCGTGATGCACGAACCGTACGAGGCGCGACGGCGTGAGAGAGAAGAGAAGAGAGAATCCGTGCATTATGGTTGACGGAGTTTTTCGTGCGTGCCCTCAACGAGAATCGGACTCGTGGCCTTCCGCTCCGGAGGCGGACGCTCTATCCACTGAGCTACAAGGGCGTGGCGTCGTTTCGCGGCTTGGGTGACGCCTGACCCTGTATGTCCGGTACAACAAACATCGAATCGAGTGTAGAGGGAAAAACAATTCGACGTGCTGCCGCCAAGCTCCTCCTCCTGGATTCGAACCAGGACCAAAGGTTCCAAAGACCCGTGTGCTGCCGTTACACCAAGGAGGAATGCGCGCGAACGCATCGGACACGTATGCCCGACCGCGTTCCGCCATGCCGATCCAACCCGTTTTTGCTGACTGGATTCCAGGCCCTATCCCGTGGCCTAACACATTGTTGATCGGCTAGCGGATGATGCGAGAGTCGAACTCGCCGGGGGCTTCCGCCCCAACAGTCTTAGCAGGACTGCGCCTTTGCCGCACGGCCCACCATCCCATGCCGGTGTTTGCGATTCAGGGGCACACCGGCCAAACCTCGATAGGTCCCGCATGGGACGATTCATGCGGGACTCGCGGAGTGGGGAGGATTCGAACCTCCGGGGGCTTGCGCCCCTGCTGCTTTCGGGACAGTCGCATTCGACCGCTCTGCCACCACTCCACTGATCCACACGAAGGAACAAACTGGTTGACGTATTCGTGTGGATCTCGTGCTCCCGGTGGGATTCGAACCCACGACCGGACGGGTAGAAGCCGTCTGCTCTGATTCCACTGAGCTACAGGAGCAAGGTGGATGGCCGGGTGGTTCAAGAAAAATCGACAACCCTTTCCAAAGGAGTAATTTCGCATTGGTTATCTGCTTTCAAACCGGCCATCCAAGATTATTTGGAGTCGTTTTTTCTTCCGCTGTCCGACTCCAAGGCAGCTGGAACATGCCGTACCTGTCAATAAAAGAAGAAAGAAACCAGGCACGTCAATCGGAAGAATACCCGTTGAAATCTTTTCAAAGCGAGTGCGAAAAGGTTCCAACGGATAGTGCCCCATGAGGGAGTTGAACCCTCACTCCGTCAGGAATCCGGGTTTGAGCCGGATGCGTCTACCAGTTCCGCCAACGGGGCGATGGTCCCGGTCGAACAGCCGAAGAGAATAGGAAATCCTTCAAACGACGATCGGAACCGGGTGGAACGGTATCATTCGGCTTGACGAATCCGTGAGTGAGTAAGGAGCCAAACAATACCGTCCTGGCACGTCGGGTGAGTCTCGACCTCACACCCACCGGTTTTGGAGACCGGCACTCTGCCGTTAAGCTACCGACGCATGAGGAGCAGGAAGCCGAATATAGGTATCGGAATGGCTTCCCGCTCCAAGTGCCCCTGACAGGATTCGAACCTGCAACCTCCTGATCCGTGGTCAGACGCTCTATCCACTGAGCTACAAGGGCGACCACCGGATTCCTTCCAACCGTCCGGCACGGTTGCCACCGACCTGGAATCGGCAGCTGATGGAAGAAAGGCAGGAAGGCGGATTGGATTTTACCGCCAACATCGAGGACAAACGAGACCACGTAGATCCCCTCTGGATGTGCAGCATGTTCGGTCACAAACCAGCCTGTTAAGCCCATGCTCGCCTTAGCGTCCCGTTTCCGATACGCTTATTCGGCCATTCCCATAAAACAGTCCATTGATCAGATGGATTGTTTCGTGCCTCCGTCTGGATTCGAACCAGCGTCCACAGTGCTTCAAACTGTTGCTCTACCATTTAAGCTACAGAGGCGAGCACGGCAGCCATCTTTGGGAGCTCGGGCCATAAACCCTTCCCAGGCTTGTCGTACTGGTGTGTTTCCATCCTTTTCGCGCGCGGCAGGAAGGAACTCGCCGCAGCCTATCCGAGAAATAGATTGATGCGCTTACGCACGGCCATTTACCGTGCATCGTGCCCCGACGGAATTACGATATCCGGACCCAGTGCTTAAAAGGCACCTGCTCTTCCTCTGAGCTACCGAGGCGACTGGCATGTTTTCTTCCTAGACGATGTGCGCCCATGCCGAGGCTGTTCGTCCATGTTTCTCCGGAAACGTCCCATGGAAAGACGGTTACGAGCCCCATTATTGGATTAGATCCAGTGTCTTGGTTTCCCGGATAGAGCGGATGACGGGGTTCGAACCCGCGGTTTCCTGCTTGGGAAGCAGGCGTGCTACCACTGCACCACATCCGCATGGCCGTGCTTTTTTCGGATACGTCGCACGGCGGTGACGTATAGTCCGCCAGCCGAAAGAGGGATGGCTGGTCTCCGAGTCGGATTGACAGGATTCGAACCTGCGACCCCATGCTCCCAAAGCACGTGCGCTACCAAACTGCGCCACAATCCGATATTTTTGACAGGACTCCGTGGCTTACCAGCTACGTACGTGCCCTATTAAACGCGATTTCCTCAGATTCTGGCACCGTCTTAAGCCAGTACCACGATGCTTTCATCTTGATTCTTTCGCGTGTTTAGACTGTCTCCACCGGTTTTCCTAACCTCCTGCGAAACCTCCCCTTCCAAGCGTGCGACCTAGGATTTGCACGCTCTTCCAGTTTTTCTTCACAGTCCTCGACTCTCCGGTTGTAAGACCTGTCAAAAACGTGGCTCCGGGTGGATTCGAACCACCAACCATGCATGCTCCGCCGTTTGAGCTACGAAGCCGGCCGGAACGCGTCGTCTCATGGCGCGTATCATTCCGGCTTTTACCGTTCGCTGTCAGACTAACGAGACTGGCCTGACAGCGGATAAAATCCGTTTGTTGTTTAGATACTGTGTACAAACGAAAACCACAGCACGGCCTTGAAGGCGCCGCTACCTGTTAATCCGCCTGTTTGCAACCAGGCGGATAGTGGTGGCGGGAGGACTCGAACCTCCGGTGTTTCCTTGTCGCAGATTTACAGTCTGCTGCCGTCGCCGCTGGGCCACACCACCGGTGCATCGCTTCTGCCCGTCACGGTGCGATGCATACCGTGCCCGATTCATCTGTACCCGCAGACCGTGAGTCTGCACAAGCTCATGGGAGATGGATCAGGGTCGTGGAGCTGCCGAGAATCGAACTCGGGTCTAGCCTGCTGTCAGCCTTTGCTTGCTGTCACGTGCGTATCCGACGCGGCTGATCCCCACTTGCGTGGGGAAGATCATCCGTGGACAGGGTGCGTTCGGCGAACCTGCACGGCTTGTAGACGATGTTCATATGCTGGCCGGGCGAATCCATCGTCCGACTGTCTGACCAGTCCGATTCAAAGTTTTCCGATTATGGCCTGTTAATCGGCAATGGGGTCAGAATCGGGTTTCACGCTGCGAGGGTGAAACGGGAAGAAGAAACGGTGTTGGCGTTCGTTCTTGTGGCAAGGTTGATGACGGTTGTCCTTGCCGGCCTCCGGCACGTAGCAAATGGTTTCCTGCAGGCTATCGAAAGCCTGTCAGCCCCAATGATATGGGTCGGATGGCGTGAACAACAGCTATTCAACCCATGTCTTTACTGCTGCCACCTTGCAGGGGTGGCGTATGATCCAAGGTCTTGTCCTCACGCCCATGCGGGCTAGAGTTGCCTTGGACAAGAATGTTTTTTGGTGTCTCTCTTCGGTTTTCAAGCGTCCGCATCACGTGCGTGGTGTAGTGGTTGGCTTCCTACGCAGGATGCTTCGCGACTGCCCCGGTCTTGCTCCGGGATGATCCGCTTTTGTCGGATTGCAGTCTTGAGAGAAGTCGAAGAAATGATCCGATTTGATGGATCCTTGAACCTCTTTCATTTCTATGTGGACACATTCAGTATAACAAGTATTTTAATGCTGTCAAAAAGAGAAACCCTATAAACAAGCCAAAATGTTGAAATATCAACGGTTAATAACAACAAAATATGTTTAATATACGGCGTGTCGCACCGGAAAACCCCGGACAAGCACCACCAAAAATCGTTTTCCGTATTCCACTAACTGCCGGTACCATAGAACCATGACCAACAACAGTCCGGACAACACGAAACCAGCTACCCATTCAACCGACCTCGTGCTCGACCGGGTAGCCACGATCTCAGACATCGAAAACCGTTTGCCGGACAGTAAGGAAATCTGGTACGGGCACAGCATCCTCACCAGCACCCTTTTCCCCGCCACTCCCCCGGCGGAAGGCACCGACTTCGTCAGCAAAGACAACAGTACCGTCGAATACATCCTCGAAGCCGGCATCGATAGCCTCACCAGGTCAAGGGACTTCCCCTACGGGAAATATCCCCGACTATTGATGGCGTGGATGGCAAAGCAGATTCGCTCTGCGGGAACGAGGAAAACCCCGACCGTTGACCCGTCGCAGCACACCATCACGATTCCCAGCATGTACCAGTTGTCCGAAGAGCTCGGCATACCCCGTGGAGGACAGTCATCGAAACGTTTGCAGGAACAGTTGCGCCGTCTCCTGTACTGTCATATCAGCATCAGGCAGAAAACCGGGTTTGCGGGCAACCGGGATCGGTTCGACTCCGTGAACATGCAGATGGTGAAGGCCGTCAGCTTCCTGAACGACAACAATAATCAGGATTTCAGCGGCGCCAAGTTTATTCTCACCGATGAAGTGTGGGACAGGCTCGCCCAGGAGTCGGCACCATTCGACACCCGTGCCACCAACTACCTGCTGTCCGGCAAATCCGTTCTCCCCTATGACGTGTACGTGTGGCTGACCGGAACATTCCGCAACCTGCGTCACGACCTCACATTGGATTGGGATTGGCTGCACGGACGTTTCGGCGACAGCATCAAGGAACGCCGCGTGTTCAAAGCCAAGTTCCGTGAAGCATTGAAGAAAATCCACGACGTATATCCCGCCGCGAACGTGGAAACCACCCGGGACGGCATCATCCTGCACCCGTCGCCAACGTCCGTCCCACCCAAGGCGGAACGGCGTGCTTTGGACGAGGGGCGGGGCGATTGGCAGCGATAGGCCACTAATTCGTCCCACCCTATTCACTGATGCAGATCAGTGCTTAATGCAGTCGGCTTTGATACTGATGGCATATCGGTGTATCGACACGTGGCCTATCGGTGCAGTTTCCCAATTTTTTTTGAAATTGATTCGTGGATTTCGTTCCACACGTAGTGGCCTATCGGTGCAGTTTGGTTGTATATGGGAGCTTTCCGGCTTCGAGAACGGGCTGACGCTCTATCTTTCTGAGGTAGTGGCCTATCGGCGCAATCCCGCCGATTCGTTGATGGCCTATCGGTGCTGTTTTCTTATCTCTGCTGATGGGCTATCGGTGTAAAGCCTCCCGAGCGGAACCTCGAATGAGCGGGTTCTGCAGCCCCCGACCCCTATAAAAGGCTTCGTATCCCATAGCTTCAAGGAAAATAGTGGCCTATCGGCGCAAAACACACTATCCCCAGTCCCAACGCATTGTTCTCCACCAGTTTCGGCCTTGTATACTGGCCCTATCCGACACTGTTGTGGATAGTGGCCTATCGGTGTAGCCAGTAGTGGCTTATCGGTGTAATCAGCCTTGGCAACAACCTTACGGCGTGGAGTATCCCTGCAATGATAGTGGACTATCGCTGCTGTTTTAGTGGCCTATCAGTGTCGTTTCCGTGGAATATCACTGCCGAACCCGTGGACTATCGGTGTAACGAACCTGCTCAAACCGCTTCTCCTATAAGGGCTGACGGGCAGTGCTTATAGTCATACTACATACTGGACATACTCTTTTATAGCAGGAAGGTCGAGAACGAACGATAGTGGCCTATCGGTGAATACATTTACGCTGATAGGCCACTACCTTGATCCCGGTGTTCCGTTCGAAACATACGGTTCTCGTGTTTCTGGGATCCCACCGGACAAAGGAAAACCTTGGACGAGGCCGTGGCCTATCGCTGTATTTTTTTTGTGGATTGCCGCTCCTCTTCTACGACGATCCGCCTGTTTTTTGAGTGTTGGCTAATCGGTTTGTTTATTGGCTTCTTCGACCATGTGAATGCGTTCTCCAATCCATCGCATGACCGGTACGGCCATGCTGTTGCCTAAAGCCTTGTACCGGGCGCCGTCTGGCGCGTGCTCCTTGTTGCGGTATGGGATATCGGTGTAATCGTCGGGGAATCCTTGCAAGCGTTCGCATTCTCGTGGGGTCAGGCGGCGGACGGTGAGACCTCTCTCCTCATTGTCGCCTGTTATCAGCGTTCGGGTGTTATGAGTGGACAATGTGGCGCTCATATCCCGTTGGGTCAAGGCACCTTTCCCGCCACCGGGTTTCCCACCGCGAATCTGCAACGTGACCGGTTTCATTTCCTCGGACTCATCGACTGGGTATATGAGCGGCGGATCCTTCTTAGCGTGCGAGGTCAACGTGGGAGCGAGATTTTCGCCTTCCATCGCGTTCGTCTGTCCGTCGGCCCGGCAGATGTACGTCTGCTGTTTGATGCCAGGTTGGGCGGCCAATGCGCCTGCGACTTCCAGTTCACGGACTTCGTCCCGCTGATTCTGCGCGAATGCGACAGCGGGATTATGGTCGGTTTTCAACGTGGGCGTCACGTCTTCCGACACGGCGAAACCGCCGCCTTGCTCATTGATTCCAGCATTCGGATTGAACACGATCGGCTGCACCTGCACCAATGGGACTTGGTTGCCTCCGGTTCCGGCCCGTGCGGTCAATGTCTGGCTGACATCATCTTGCGCGTATCGGAGTCTGGCATCGGTCGGATTGAAGTCCAAGGCGGCTATGGCGGTGCTGTTCGTCCGATCCAACGTGTTCATCACATCGTCCTGTTTGACGAGTTTCCCATTACTGCCGGTTTGCGCCATCTGACAGAGATAGGTCTGCTGCTTGGCTCCCGGTTGTGCTGGCAATGCGCCGTCTGTCTCCGGTTCAAGAACCTCGTCATGCTGATTTGAAGCGAATGCTACAACCGGATTATGGTCGGTTTTTAACGTAGGGCTTATTTCACTTATCCCTAGACTCCGGGCCTTCGCACCTTGGCTATACAGGAACGCGACTGGCTTTACCTTGAAATCCAAGGCTGCTACCGCGGTGTTGTTGGTCGTATCCAGTGTGTTCATCACATCTGATTCACCGACACCCAGCTCAGTGCTCTGTGAGTGCGCCGTCTGACATAGAAAAACGCTTTCCTGACTTTGCCCTGACTTTTCTCTCGTGGACAACGTCGGATATACGCCGGAAGTCGGATAAACCCTCCGACTCTGGGTTTCGCCGGGATTCAGGCAGCCAGAATCATGATCTGCCGTTCCAACGCGTCTTGCAGCCTCTTCGGTAAGGGCTTTCCTCTTCTCTCGGCTCGACTGATGATCCCACGACAAGCTTTCGCGCTCAAAAAGTACTTCCGCGCAACGCATGGTTCCAAGACTTCCAACAAGGAACACACGCTCGCGTCTTTGGGCCACGCCGAAAAACTGCGCATCCAATACTCGCCATGCCAGACCATACCCGAGCGCATCCATTTCGGACAGGAGCTGGCGGTAAGCTCCCCCCCGCTCACTTGTGAACGCTCCTGGGACGTTCTCCCAGACAAACCAACGTGGACGGAGTGCGCGTACCGCTCGAATGTATTCGAACATGAGTCCGGAAGCTCCCGCGAGTCCTTCTCGATTGCCTGCGACAGAGAAGGACTGACAAGGCGATCCTCCGACAACAATGTCTGCTGCTCCCACATACGGGCTCCAATCGATTTTCGTGATATCTCCAAGATTCGGGATATCCGGGTAATGGTGTTGCAGGACGGCTGATGGGAATGGGTCGATTTCGCTGAATGCCAGCGGCTCCCATCCCAGTGGATGCCATGCGACGGTGGCGGCTTCAATGCCGCTGAAGATGCTGACGTATTTCACTGGTGGAGGAGTTTTTCGAGTTGGATTTCAGCGATGGCGGCGTTCATGTATCCGCGCGTGTGGAAGTGTTTCGGGTTGAGGCAGCCGATTGTCCATGTGATGCGTCCGGTGGGATTGTCCACGTGGCATCGTGCCTCCATCGGCTGCCCGCAGTTGGGGCAGAACCAGTCGTTTTTCAATGGTTGTCCTTTCTGTCAGAATCTGAGTGTGATGCTGCCTGGCATAGGGCTGCGGTGAAGAAGCCAAGGATGAAGCCCGTAAACAGGCAGATGATGGCAATTGGCATGGTCTTTCCTGTTTCGTCAGATGGTTTTTGCGATGAGGCTGATTGAGACGATCAGCACGGCCCAGAGGATCGCGATGCCGACCGTCCAACGGTTGAGGTTCTTCTCCGCGACCCCGGATGTGCCTGCGTTTGCGGTCAAGCCGCCGCCGAACATGTCGGACAATCCCCCGCCCTTGCCTTTGTGCAGAAGAATCAGCAGGGATAGCAGGACGCTCAGGACGGCGACGATGGTTTTCAAAACGATGATGAGAACGGCCATAGGGTTCCTTCGGAATAGAAGATGGCGATGAAGATGATCAGGGCTGTCAGGTATGCGACAGCCCAATGGCGATAGGTGCTGCGATGCTGTGGATTATCCGTCCATACGCTCATGAGAAGAAACGTGAGCAGGGCGATACCCATCCATAGCAGCATGGCAAGGGTCACGGGATGTGTGACCGTCACCCGAACACCATGAGAGTGAGTTTGCCGAGCCCGAAATCCATGCCCGTGACCAATATCATGAGCAGGATGACGAACACGAATGCGGCAATACTCCAGGCCATCCATTCGCGGGCGGTTGGAGTCACCGTCTTACGGGTTTCATCGATTACCTGCCGGACATAGCGTCCGATGGTCAGGAAAGGATTACGGGACTGCTTGAGGGATGTTTTTTCAGTCAATGATCAGCTCCTTGAACAGGAGCATGAGACCCAATGATCCGGCAATGACGCACAGGAACGTCAGGATGACGCACAGATAATATGCGATGTTCCAACAGCGGGCTTCCTTGATTCGGTCCAGAGAAGCGGCGTTCTTCGCGCCTTGCCCGAACAGCATGCCGACATGGAGGATAAGCCATGAACTGGCATATCCTCCGGTCATAACCATTACGCATTGGAGGATCAAGATTCTCACGTTCCGGGAATGGTCTTATTGGGCGTCAACAGGGGTCGCGGGTGCGGATGCGGTGTTCTTCGCATGGATTTGAGCGAAGGCGATGGTCCTATCGTCTTCAAGATCCGCCTCGTTCGGATTAGTGGCCTGGCCGGCGATGACCGGTGTTGGCGCATCCTTCGGAGCTGACTGGACTGTAGTGGCGTTAGGCTTGCGTCCGGACTGGTAGGCGTTGTCAAGCACTTTGCTTGCTTCCTGGAGACGGCCGAGAATCGCACGAACCCTTGCATCGGCCTGCTCCGCGATGTTTTGCCGTCCAGTGGCATACGAGTCGGCTTCCTTACGCAACTGTGCGGCGGACTGCTGCGCGGATTCGATGATCTGCTTCGACTTCGCTTGGGATTCCTTCACGTTCTTTTCGGCGACCTGCCGCGCGTCCACCATAGTCTTCTCCGCGGCGGACTGGCTCTGCTTGCGAATGCTGTCAGCCTCCTGCAGCGCCTTGTTCTTGATGTCGGCTGCGTTCTTTTCCGCAGCATGATAAACGGTCTGGGTGTCTTCGAGGAGTTTCCTCACATCGTCGCCCACGCTCGTGTACTTGTTCTTGATTTTTGCTTCCAGATCGTCGTTCTGCTTTTCGAGTTCTTCGATCCGTTCGGAGAGCTTCTTGTTTTCGGCTTGCAGCTGATCGATGTCTTGGTTTGCCTGGGTGAACTGGTTGTTGACCGTATCCAGGGTCCTCTTCAGATCAGTGTTTGCTTGCGCATACTTGTTGATGGTGTCCTGGAAATTGGTTACGGCATCATTGACTTGTTGAGGATCGTAGCCTCGCATCTTCGTGTCGAATTCGATGATGGGCATGGTGGATTTAGGTCTCCTGACTTCACTTTTTTCTATGTGGACAGATTCAGTATAACAGGTAAAATGCCGGGAAGTAAAAAACCACCCGGCATTTTCCTAGGGTCAGCGATTCGGCAATTCCATGAAATCTCCGGCCTCGTTGTAGCCGTAAAGTTTTCCGTTGCGGCTACGAGTCCCGCGGGTAGTGGACATGGATGGAGTGTAGAACGACTCACGGCCGTTCTTCCGGACGCGGAAATTACCATCCGACAAGACCTTCACGTTGTCGGCGGTGATCCGATTGGCCGGACTCTTGCCGTTATTGAACATGGATGCGAAGCCCTCCGCATCGGCCGGCTCCTTGCCGATGCAGACACCGTTCCCGTTGGACAGCATGCGGGCGTGTCCGCCGGGAGTGTTGATGGCAAAGGCCACTCCCTCTTTGCCGTCGCGCATCTGGATGTCGCTGCTGTAGAACCGATTCGTCCCATACTTGGCTCGCAGCAGTTTCGCGGCTGCCTGTGGGGATTGCGGATCCACGTATGGTGCGGCCGCCCGTTCACGGACTGCTTGCACCTTGCGCGTATAGTCTTGGAATTCCTCGTTGGTGGTGAACTCCCTGCGTGCCTTGACCGGCTGCGTCCCGTACTGTTTCGCTTCGATGGAACCCCATACGGTGATGTCGTCTCCACTGTGGGGGTTCATGTAGTCGGCGCGGAAATGCAAGGCGTTCTGCAACGGTTTGCCGCTTTTTGCGGATACCTTGGTGCCTCCGCTCACGGTGAAGTCGACGCTCTTGAGACCATCCTTCTGCATGGCCCTGGTCATGCGAGTGAGATCCCGGCCGCGGAGACGGACGCTGCCGCTGCCTCCATGCGTGTTGGGGCTTCGCCGGGGCACCATGGCGACGAGATTGTCCCCGTTCACATGGAAGCCTTCCGGCACCGGGTCTCCTGGTTTCATTCCCAGTTCGCTCATGGGAACGCTTTCAGGCTTGTATGCGGGTTTCACGGTGACGTCGCCATTCTTGTCCGCATACACGTAGACCGGCATTTCCCGGGCTTGGGATTCGCTGAGCCCGAATTCCTTCTCGTAGTAATGACGTGCCTGGACCGCAGCTTCGGCGAAGTCGCCGGGGTCAGCGGAATAGACGCGGTTGTCAAGGTCTGCGAACGCCGCGAGGTTGGCTCGTTCTGCCTTCTGGGCGTTCAACGTGTCATAGGTTTTCCTGTCCGGACGGCCGCTGATCTGTGCGGCATGTCCTCCGAAGGCGGTCTCGCCGTCGGGGAGATTGGAACTGACCGGCTCGAAATCGTGTCCACGGTTGAGGCTGAACACATCCGGTGGGGCGGCTTTGCTGTGGTTGATCACGCCGAATGTGGTTTCCCCGGATGCCGCGACGGCCATCTGTTCCATATCGCTGTTGCCGATGATGTGGATGCGTTCGATGGGGTTCTGGGTCTTGAAACTGCTGAACACCTTGCCTTGGGCGCTCATATGCAGGATGGTGGATCCGTCTGCCAGCTGGTTCATATCGTTGACATAGTATTTCTTGACGATGCCGCTGCGCGTGGTGTACGTGTATTCGCCGGGGACGAGATTGGTTTTACGGAATCTACCAAGGGGGTCACGCGGCTGTGTCGCTGGTGTCCATACCATTATCGGCTCTTTCTCTGAGATTGATGGATGTGCTTCCTGTTCAATCGTATGGTCGGACTTGGTTCCTTCCGCAGGATTTTCGGATTTTGCCTAGGCTCTGTTTCCCCGGCGGATTCAGCTTCACGGATGGTTCGAACGTCAAGCTGGTGAAAGATGAGATGGCGGATATAACGGGCCCAGACCGTGAAGATGTATCCGGTCGCGCAGATTATGACCGATATGGTGATGACTGATTCTCTGGAGTCGATGAACCAGTCCTGCGGGACGATGAACATCGCATATAGGACGGCTATGAGGATAGCGATGAGTCCTATCGCGGTCTGGACTAGCACTTGTCTCAGGTTCAACGCATTCTCCGATCATGTTCGCCCCAAGCGTCGATGGAGCTTTCGGCTATGCTCTGCGCCATCTGAAAATTCTCGGGCACCGGGAAAACAAAAAGTCTGACCATGTGGTTTCCCGTCATGAGATTCGGCAGACGTACGAAAGCCACTCCCCTGCAATGCTGGCTGTTCACATCCGGCCAAGCTCCGATGCGGGTTCCCGAATGCAGTATGGTGTTCACCGTTTCCGCCGCATTGTCAGGGTCGGCGGTTTTCACCCCGTACGGGTATGCGATTCCGGCGATGATGGCGAATCTTTCATACGGACGGTAGGCTTGTCTTTTCCACTGTTGGAAGGCCAGTTCGATGAGTTGTGCGCGTACTCGTTCCCGAATGCCGAAGCTGCCTCCCCTCCCCCATGTGGCTGATTTCCGTTCGCCGTTCTGTCTGGCGATGAGGTCACTATCCGTATAGTTGCTGGTTATCCACTGTTTGTCGGGGATCGTGAATGACACCGAGTATCCGTCGTGCCATGCCGGCGGATTGGGATTATTTCGCCAATGCTGGTCGATGTTCGATGCGAGACGTGAGGTGATCTGGTATTTCGGCATTGATTCCGGCACCGGGATGATGAGCACGCTCAGCCTGTAATGGTTGGCTGGCGCCGGTGTTGGCAGTTGGATGTATACGGTGCTGTGCCGGTGCTGGCTGTCATCGTCGTCCCAGAGCCGGGCATCACTGCCACCGTCGATGATGGGTTTGATGGTTTCGGCCGCTCTCGCCGGGAAAATGTTTTTCTGGCTTGGACAGGCTACGCCTATAAGGGCGATGAACCGTTCCACTTTCCAGGCTTTTCCTGTTTTCTTGAGGTTGCGCCATTCGTTTTTCGCGTAGTCCCTCACCCATGCCCTTCGTCTGGCTCGCATGCGTTCCGTCTGTATGGTGTCGGTCGTACTCCACCATTCGATTGGGATGGTGAACTCGTGGGCGTAGCCTCCGCGCTTGTAGTTGGCTGGTCTTCTTGGGTTGCTGGATGTTGTCCGGCGTGTTCGAGGTGCTGATGGCATTGGTGTTGGTTCTGTCGTCTTTACTGTTATGTGGACATATTCAGTATAACGAGCAAACGATAAAAAGAAGAGAGGACCATCGTACTGGATGGCCCTCTCCTGTCGTGCCTCAGGCAATCAGCTGGCGAGATCGCAGAGCATGTTTTCCGCAGTCAGCAGCTGCCAGTTCTGGAACGAAACCTCCTTGACCTTCTTGTTGAAACCATGTCGGAGCGCATACTTCGCGGCGGCATCCACGGGGTCTGGAGTGTTCTCTGCGTAGCCTTCCTCCTTGGCTTTCTTGACCATCAAGGCGATGCCCAAGAGCGCTTGACGGATGCTGGTCGCGGCAAGATTCGTGATCGGATTGTCATCGCTGATGCTGAACGGCTGCCAGTCGCAGGCATCGGATTTCTCGAACACCCAGAATTGCATGGTGCTGGGAGCCTTGGACCCACGGTCGAAGGCGTCCGGCTTGCATGCGGCTACCGCGGCACGGTAGAAAACGGTCTGAATGTGATAACCGTAGTTGATGACTTCCTTGGCGAATGATTCCGCATCGGCCTTCTGAGCGGTTTTCAAATCGACCAGGTAATCGGTGCCGACGGGAATCAGATCAGGCTTCGCCTTGAGCATCAGACCGGTTTGACGATCCTTCCATTCGATGCACTGTTCCTTGGTTCCCTGTTCGATGATTTCCATGTAATCGGGGTATTCGGGCATGAGACTGGTCTGTTCGATGCCTTCCTTCATGCGTTTGAGCAGTTGCATGTCATTGTAGGAGACGATGATGTTGCCGGCTTCCAGCTGTTCGTCGCGCCACTTCTGGTTGTCTTTGCTCCTGAAGCTCTCTCCCTCAGGCAGGCTGACAACGTCGCTGGTGCCGAGCAGGTAAGCGTGGAACGCCGTACCGAACTTCATGGCGTCGGTGGGCTTGTGGTCGTCGTTGAGACGGTGATATGCCCAGTCGGCCGGGTTTTTCAGGAATTGTTTCAATTGGCTTTGGTCGATTGATTTCAACCGGAAGTAGCCGGGGTCGTCGATGTCGATGATTTTCGCGTAGGCCATTGGTGTCTTTCCTTCTTGGATTCAAGTTCCGGGCATGCCTATGGACGGAGCATGCCGGAACGGTATGTGGGGAGGCTACTTGTTGTTCACTGGATCGGATTCGGCGATTTCCTGGGCTGACATGTCAGCCTCGTCGACGTACACGCTGGTGTTGCCACTTTCCGAGTCCACGACGACGTGAGGCTCGTCGTAGGTGATGGGTTCTCCGGTCGTCTCGTCGAACTCCGGGCTGACGGGCACCGGGTCGGAGAGGTGGAGATATCCGCCATCGGCTTTCTGCTGGGCGCGGTTGACCTCTTCCCAAGCGTTCTCCCAGTTGAAGAATTCCTCCGAATAACCCGGGTATGGTTCCTTGTTCTTGGTTTCCCAGTCGAGGAGCTGCTTCGGTGTGACGGGTTGCGAGGGGTGGAATTCCTCGGTCAGTCCTTCGGGGATCGGCACTGTGTAGTCGCTGAGACGGTCCTCGTCGTCTTCGTCGGGTGCGACGAATCGGACTTTCGCTTTGATGGGGGTGTTCATAGGTTGCTCCTTTTCCAGTTTTTTCCTGATTTGGATTGCTGTTTCGAGATATTCGATGAGCTGATGGTATGCGGCGTAGGACAGGCTCATGGGGTTGTCCTCGTACTTGCTGTACGTGTTGACGCTCATGCCCAGCAGGTCGGCTATCTCGTTTTTGGTTTTTCCTGCTAGCTGGCGCAGACGTCTGATCGATAGCTGGTTCATTCGCCTCTCCTGGATGCAGTGGTCGGACTGGTGTTGCCCAGTCTTCTGGTTGTGTTCACGCTCCCATTGTACAACATGCAGAAAACTGAGTTTTTCAGCATTCTCTAACAAGGGAAAACGCCTTGGAAATAAAGGCAACACGCCGAATAATATACATGTTCAGATAACTGCGTATATTTGAATATGTCCACATAGAAAAAGAGAAGACGAAAACTCCCATCCTCAATGCACTGTGGAGCGATCGTCAAATCGTCAAGGAGGAACCATCATGGCAACAGAACTGCTAACTCACGCGAAAACCGGAGTCATCCAGATGGGATGGCCCAAGCTCTACGAGGCGGTCGCATTCAAGGGAAACAAGGATGATGACAAGTCCGCCAAGAAGGACGATAAGAAGAAAAACGAAAGCACGCCCGCATACGGGTTCCCTGTGCTTCTCGACAAGGATGACCCCGATCACATGCGAACCGTCCGAATCCTTCAGAAGCTGAGCAAGAATGCGGAAGACAACGCCATCGCCTTGAAGAAATGGGGCAAGAAGGATCGTATCGTTTCCAATGACGGTCTCAAGGATGCCGACGAGGATGAAATCCTTGACGGTGATAAAACCGTCCTCATGACCGATAAATATCCGAATCGAGCCAACCATTTTTATGTGAACTTCAGTCGTAGCTCCAAGGGCGGTCGTCCCGGAATCCGCTACATCGACGATGAAGGAATCCTGCGTGAGCTCCCCGAACCGATTCTCGGGACAAAGGAAGACGTTCAGGCCGCTCAAGCCAATCTTAATGATGCCCGGGCCGCTTACGCTACGGCTGATGAAGACGCTCAGGAGGAGGCGAAGACGCTCGTTCTGGAGGCGACGCGCAATCTTGAGGAGGCTCAGGAGCGTGATGCCAAGGCCAAGGAAGTCAAGGTCTTATGGGATAAGCTGGTGTATCCCGGTCAGAACGTGCAGGCTTCGGTTACGGCACGTGCGTGGAAGACTCAGACCGGTAGCGGTGTCAGCTATCGTTTGGATAATCTCACGATTGTTGGCGGAGGCGTGCGAGATGGAAGCTTCGAATACGATGAGGACTTCACCGATGAGGATATCGAGGCTCTTATCGCTTGGCGAGACAAGCATGTGAACGCAAAGCCTTCCAAGGCCGATGATGAGGCGGCTCTTCTTGCGGATACTGACTTCGATGAGGCTGATTCCGATGATGAGGTGGACGAGGATACCGGTGAAATCGCGGTCAAGCCACGTCGCAAGGCTGCCGTTTCCCGTCGTCGTCCGAAGCCTGTCGAGGTTGAAGATGATGACGTGGACGAGGACGAGGAGGAAGCTCCGCGCCATCGTCCGAAGAAGACCTCTTCGCGGGGCCGTCGTAAGCCGGCTCCTGTCGAGGTTGAAGATGACGACGTGGACGATGAGGATTATCCCGACATGTTCTGATGTATGGGATTAACGGGAAAGCCGAGGTCAATTGCCTCGACTTTCCCGTTTTTTTCAGCCGACGTTGCCGCCACTGTTGCCCTTGGGTGGCGTCTCCTGCTGCGGTGGCGGGGATACCCCTCCCCCACTGTTGCCGGTGGATCCACCGGTCGGACCACCGGTTGATCCACCGGTCGAACCATATCCCCCGCCCCAGTAGTACATGTTCCCGTATGGATTCTGCTGAGGCTGCTGCGCCTGCTGCTGCTCCTGTTGGGCTTGGGCCTGTCGTTCCGCTTCCGCTTTTGCCTTGGCCTCTTCCTCGGCCTTCTTCTTCGCGTCCGCATCCTTCTTGGCTTTATCCACTTTGCTGATGAGGTTCTTCAGCTCGGTCGAAGCCGTAATGGCGTCGGATAGGTTGTCAGACGTTATTTCCGTGCTTTTCCACTGGGATGCGAGGCTTTGCATCTGCTTCTTGTCGTTGCCGTCAGGAGCGTCAGCAAGACCATTTGCCTGCTGTACCAGACCGTCGAGTGTCGTTCTGGTCTCCTTGGCTTTTGCCTGTATTGCATCCGTGTAGGTTCTGTTGGTTTTCTCATATTCGCCGTCCAGTTTTTCCAGGGCCGATGTGATGTCTTTTTCAGTCATCGGATTCCCTGTGGTTGTTTTCTGGAGGGCTTCCACGGCTTTTTGCACGTCGCTGTTTTCCGCGACGGGACTGGCTTTGATCGTGGAGACCAGGTCATCGGCCTTCCGTTTCCTCCCGTCCCATTTGTTCTGTGCCTTCACCAGGGATTGTTGGCGCTGTTTGCGGTCGGCTTCGGCCTGCTGTTCCGCGACGTGAGTGGTGTATGCGTGATAGGTGTATGCTCCCCCGCCTATCAGTGCTCCGAGGCCTATGAGTATGGCGGCCGCGACTGCGATAATCTTTATCAGCGTTCCACCATTTTCCCTATTTTCTGTATCAGTGCTTTCCTGTGGGAATGGGGAATCATACTGGTGTTCAACTGGGAAGACACTTTCCTGTGGGAATGGCGGATTGTCGAATTGCTGCGGGGGCATGCCATTCGTTTGCTGGCCTGCATTCCACTGACCGTTCGATTCGTCGTCCGTCTGGCTCCAGAAGTCATCTCCCGTCTGGAATGTTTGCGTTGGGTAATCATCCGCGCTAGGGCTTCCGGCGGATGGGGACGATGTTTGTGGTTCCCCCTCCGGAGGTTCGGATGGGTCATCCCAAAGGTCGAACGGATCCGCAGAGTCCGTGTCCTTCGGGTATGTTTCGCCAGTGTCCTGTCTTACTGGGGAACTGTCTTCCTGTTGGAAGGACGAACTGTCATACTGTTCTTCTGTTTCGCTGTCCCTTTGATTTTGCATAGGAACATTGGAGGGGAAAACAGTTTCAATGTCTCCCTGCTCCTGCATATTAACGTTTTTCTTTGAATCTGCGGAACTGTCTTGAATGATGTTGTCGTCTCGACGTTCGTTCTGTTCCGTTGGCGGTTCGCTGGAATCGTCCGATTGCAGGTCGAATTGCTCGAACGGGTCGTATTCCTCCGGGCCTTTTCCTTGTTCCCGTGTTTCCTCATTGTTCTGCGGAAATGCGGAAACAGTAGACTGTTCTTCTGATTTCTTGTCGTTACAGTCTTCTGCTGAGTCGGCGAATTCCTTGAACGGGTCGTAGCCGTTGGCGAGTAGGTCTATCTGATCGAGGTTTTCCGTATTCTCCTGTGGAGTCGTATCCGCAGTGTCCTGTTGAACTGGCTCGACAGTGTTCTGGGGGGCTGTCGTCCTGATGGGACGTGAAGCTGTGCCTTTGTTGCCCTGCGAATCTGTCGTTTTGTTGGACTGTGGAACTGTGTGGTCAGTGGAATGAGGAATTGTTTCCGCGTCTTCCTGTGAAAGTGTTGCGCTGTTGGAACGTGAAACAGTGGAATCATTGGAACGTGAAAACGATTCCTCTTTCTCCTGTGTAGGCAATTGCCTGACATCCTGTTGGAACGGGTCTACGTCTTCCTGTTGGAACGGGTCTACGTCTTCCTGTTGAAATGGGTCGCTGTCGGATTGATGGGTTGTGCTTTCGTCAGACTGTGGAAATGAGTCATCAAAATACTGTGGAAACGTGTTCGCATTTTCACCGGGAATGGACTCCCTGTTGGATTGCGAAACTGTGGGCACATTGGAACTACTCCCTGTACCCCCGGCTTTCTGTGGAAGCGTTTCCGCATTGTCCTGTGGAAATGCGGAACCAGTGGAATGTGACGCTGCGCCTTTGTCATTCTGTGGATCTGCGTCATCATCCCACAAATCATCCATCAACAGGGAATCATCCAACTGATTCCCCGCCGTCAGCCAATCATCATCCTTCGCCAACATCATCACATCCTATATCAAAGACCTTTTTCGGCAGATAGGCGCCCGATATTCATGGCGGCATCGATGGCGCTCATGTGAGGCACGTCGACACCTGCCGCATACAGTTTGCTCGCATGCGCCGCAGCGGCGGCACCCTTCAACGGCTTGTCACGGTCTGCGACATCACGCCCGTCCTCGCCGAAACCGTCTGTGGGGAACCCGTCGTCTTCGTCCCCGCCGGAGTCGATCATGCCGTCATCGGGTTTTTCTGCGGCGGTCGGCAGGGCGTTTACGATTTCATCCCATGACCAGTGGCCCGAGTTCATGTCGCCTTCCGGCGGTCGGATTGCGGTCAGACGTTCGCGCAGCAGGTCGCTGTATGATTTTCTTTGCTTCTGGTTCTCCTCGTAGAAACCCTTGTAGATGACGGGTTTCATGCCGGGAAGCCTGATAAGGCCGGCTCCTCTGGAGATTCCCGGTTGCATGATGTTTTCCGGTATCTCAGGGAAGTCCTTCGCCCCTCCCAGCAGCTCTTCGACAGCGGTGGAGGGTTGCAGGGTGGGGGAGATGACCGTGGTCAGATTGACTCGCATACCGGGGTCGAAACCGTCCTGCAGGCGGGTCGATTGCCCGCAGAACAGGAAGCAGACACCGGAGAACCGGGCTTTTTGCGTGATCTTCATCGCATAGGTGATGTTCGCCGCATGGATGCTTGCCTCATACTCGGCCCGGATGCGCATCGGATTGTCCTTGCTGACCTTCGGTATGGTGACGCTCCCAGCCCATTGGGCGACCTCATCGCACACGAGCAAAAGCAGGGGGTTCTTTTCCTGTTCGTCCTTAGGCAGACCCCACCAGTTTTCGACCCCATACTGTTTGATGAGTTTCGACCGGTAGGAGCAGATCTCAAGCACATGGATCAATGTCGCGGCGGCTGATTCAGGACTATCGCAACCCCAGCCGTGGGGGATGATCCACGGCCGGCACCATTGGAAATCGACGCTTTTGTCCTCGTCGTCGCAGATGGCAAGCTGGAATCCGGCTTCCAGCGCGGCGGCGATGAGCGTGTTGATGACAACGCTTTTCCCGCTGTTGGCGGCGGCGGCAACCATGATTCCCGGGCCGGATTTCCAGTCGAGTGACAGCCAGTCGCCGGTTTCGCGGCCTCGTTCGGGCAGCTTCATGCCCAGATAGGCGTGACGTAGGTCGTTTTTACCGATCAGCTGTTTCGGGCAGGCTATCATCGCAGGAAAAGTCGGGGGAGTGCCGGGGTACACCATGATGACGCCTTTTTCGGGGTCGGCCTTGAAGAACCAGCCTTTTTTGCCGACCACTTCGACGGCTTCCTGCATTCGCTTGTCGTATACGGAGGCCTGATAGGTGACGGTGTTCTCCTTGATGCGGATTTTCCAACCGTTCTCAGGAGTACGTGAGATACGAATTTCCCAAGGCTTGACCTTGAGAACGTTCGCGAATATACGCCGGGTGGCTGCGGCCTTCTCGTCCAACTGTTGGAGCAGCACAAGGAATTCGCTGGAACTAATTCGAACGAAATCGACGACGGAATAGCCTTCGTACTGGGGTTGGCTTTCCAGGTTCTGCACCGTCTTCTTCTGGGAAGCCGTGTCCGCGCATTCGCTGTTGCTGAGTCTGACGGCTTTGATTCCGTTGTTGATATCATCGGAATCCATATCCATCGGCGCGATGATCGCGTACCGGTTGTCGGAATCGACGCTGAATACGCTGTAGCCTTCGAACTCAGGGTTCTTTGCGGCTTTCTCTTGGATGAGGACGGTGAGTTTGATCATGTCGTCCGGATTGGTTTTATCAAAACCATTGGGGAAGAATTTTTCGAGAGGGATTTTCTTTCGACGGTCGGCCATCAGTTTTCCTTTCTCTTGTAGATGGGGGTGTGGAAGGCCTGGAGTGGCCTGTCTGATGTTTCGTACAGGCAATTGCGGGCCTGTTTGAAGTCCAAATGCCGGTTGAGATAGGTGAGGGTTTCGGCTTCACGGGTGTTTTCGGCGTGGAAAAGAGGTTGCGTGTGCGGGTCGAGCTGTCCGGCCGGATGGAATAGCACATGGTTGCCGGCGATAAGCCGGTCGTAGAGCTTTTGACCCACTGTGGATGGGTGAATGCTGCTGCGGACCATGACCACGTTGACGTTCGTTCCGGGTGCCATTTCGATGATTCGGCTGAGTTCGTCGGAGATTTGACTGTTGACGTTCAGCAGATTCATGTCCGGGTAGCCGTTGTGTACGTCATAGTCATCGAAGGCGAGCAGTATCGGCTTGATCGGCTCGGGTTCGCCCTTGATGCGCCGTCGCTGTTCCATGCTGACCCGTTGCACTATTTCCAGTAGCTCATAGGGTTGCCGGTAGCGTCCGCACATGACGGTGGGGGAGGGTGGGATGCTGTCCCACTGGTCGGTGAAGGTTACGAGCGTGCCGTCCGAATCTGCCTGTCGGATGATGCTGTCAAGCAGCATGGTTTTCCCGCTTCCGTCGGGCCCGGTGATGGTGAGTGGCGTTCCCGTGGACGTGTCCCATCCAAGGTTTTTCCCGTGAACGTCTGTTCCCAGGTTGATGAGCATGTTGTTTCCCCTTTTGTGTTTGGCTACCAGTCGACTTCTTCGATGTCGTCCCCGTCTTCGGAATCGGCATCGTTGTTGTCTGGGTGGTGGAGCATGTCGTGGAGTTCGTCCATGTCGTTGATTTCCTCGCCGGCTGTCTGTGGATCCGTTCCTTGGCTGAGCAGCTTGGAAAGTTCGTCTTCGGACACTTCGCCGTAGGTTTCCGCTTCGGATGGCATGAACCGCGAATAGTCGATGGGTTGCGGGGGAGTGCGATCGGCGAACAGTTCCGCCAACTTTTCTTGGCCTCCCGACCACCATGTTTGGACGGCCAGCAGTTCGCCTTGCGCGGTTTCGAAGATTCCACGGCCCTGCGGGATTTTCCCGCCTTCGCCTTTCAACGACTGTTGGAGCCGGTTCGCCTCGCGCAGGTTCTGCGCGCTGATGATGCCCGCCGTGGAGTCCATGCCCAGGAGGATTCGGCCGAGCGAACGGAAGAAGGCGTTCGCGTTGTACGGCTTCATGTTGTCCATGGTCAGACGCTGGGCGCCGAGGATTACGCTGATGCCTGCGGTTCGTCCCTGCACGACGATTTTGCCGAGAGCGCTCATGGTGCGTCGTATCGAATTGTTCGTCGCGCTGACGGCCGCATTGTCGTTGGCCAGTTGGATGTCCCTGTTCGGGTTCTGCGTGGTCTTGCCGGCCTCCTGAAGGTAGGAGTTGAATTCGTCGAACACGATGTCGATGGGTTTCGTGTGGGCAAGCTCTTCCTCATTGAGCTGGCTTTTGTCGAGGTCGTAGATGCTGCCGACACCATACCGGCTGAACAGTTTCACCCGTTGTGCCATCTCGTCGCGTAGCCAGGCGATGACGGCTTCGGTTTCGCGCATCTGCCCCAAGCCGACGAACGCCAACGCTAATGGTTTCGCCCACTGGGTGAAGTCGATGCAACCTTTGGATGGGTCGATGAGGATGATGTCATGGCCTTTGAGCAGCGCTTCGGCGACCACGATCTGCGCGATGGAGGATTTACCGGTTCCGGATTTTCCGCTGATGAGCAGGTGGAACGTGTCCTTCATGCTCCAGTAGACCGGTTTGCCCATATCGTCCACGCCCAACGGGAACATGCGTGGTTTCGACTGGCGGGCGAAATCCCAGTCCGCGTTGACCATGGTGGGGAACGGGCTGCGTTTCGCCAGCACCATGTCGTACAGGTTCGAACCGTGTTCCTCGCCGCGCGGGAGGATGCGCCCGTAGGCGTAGTCGGCGCTGGTCAGGAACTTGCCTATGTTCCGTGAGGGCTTGTCCACATCCAACCCGGCCGGAATCTGGAATCGTGCCAACAACACGTCATGGTTGCTTGGCAACGCGCCGAGACTGACCACATCGGGGGTGCGTCCGCTGGGATCGCTGACTCCGGCCACGCCCCACGAGTCGCTTAAGGCGAGTTCGATGAGATGCTTTTGCTTTGATCTGCGATTCCAGTGGCTGATGTCCCTGACATCCAGGCACGGGTCGTCGCACAGCCATACGGTCGCGCTGTCAGCTGACCGCCATTCCCAGTAAATATGTTTCGCCCCGACCGACGATTGGATTCTGGCGGACTGTTTGCGGGCGTCTTCCACGGTCGCGCCGTTGCCTAATTGGAATTGGATGCTCCAAATCGGCTTGTCTTTGCTTTGCGGAGTGCAGGCCGTGATGTTCACGGACGCTTTTGCGGGAAGCACTTCGATGAGGGTTTTGAATATCAACGCTTCCGCGTACTTGCGGTGAAGGGGGGTGTTGCCGGTCAGCTGGTCGATGCGTACGGGCGCGCTTCCGGTGGACCAGATCAGTCCGGCCATGTCGGAGCCTTCGTCCACGAGTCCGATGAACCGTGCCTCCGGCTGCAATGGGCCAAGGTCGCAACGCTCGTAGTCGGCCGGCGTGGCCGGTGCGGTGAGTACCAATGGCAGGTAATGCAGTTGCCAGCCGTCGCAGTCCTGGGTTTTCTCATAGTCGTAGATGGGTGCCGGTGGATTGAGTTTCGACGGGAGGCATTTGACCCAAGCGGACTGGTCGCTTTTGAACCGTTTGGAAATGGTGATGTAATCGTCAAAGGCTTTCTTGTGGGTCATGCCGTCCGGCCGCCACTTGTTGCCCTTGTCGGATAGTTTCGCATCGTCGAATGCGACCAGGTGGAACTTGTCCTGCAGGTCGGCGAACACCGGCATCCGCAGAGTCTCGGCAGGCGATCCTTCTCCCTCCAGCCAGTCGAAGCTGATGCGGTCGATGGAATCCCCGCCCTGCGGTGGGGTGATGATCTCCAACAGCCAGGCGGCTTTGCTCTCGTCGGCGCTCACATCATGAGCCAACGTCAACGGGGCGCGTTTATGCCAGATGAAAGCGGTTTGCGCATAGGCGATGTCGGCGACGAGAGAGGCAAGACCTTCGCCGGCCTTTCTCTCCGCGATGGAGGGGATACAGGATTCGTCCATGCCAAGCGCCAGACGGACACTGGACGGGTCGAACTGTTCCGCCCCTTTCTTCCTCTGCTTGGCGGACAGTAGACACACGAAACGGTATCCGTCCGCCAATGCCGGCGCCCGCAACGCTTCCACGCCGAGCTTGAAAACTCCTTCGTTCGAGCGAGGCTTACCGTCCGACCCCTGCAGACGAATCCGGTAGACGATCAGAGGATTATCCGAAGAACCGATTTTGTTGACCTGCGTCAGATAGGCTCCCGACCATGCCTTCTGCAAATCGTCCCCGGCAAGCCAACCATCAAGCAGCTGTTGCCCTTCGACCAGCTCACGCCAATACCGGGACTGCGGTTTGCGCCCCAACATCCATACGAGTAGCAGGAACACGAACCCCGGAAGCGTCACAGCGCTCAGCCAGCTCATGTATCCCGCCAACACGAAAACCAGGACCCCGGCGAAAACCAGCAACGACATGGAGACGGACAAAAGCCGCGCCCAGGCGGGCGATTTGGTAAGGAACGCCGGAATACTGACGCCCTTGTAGACATGCCTACGGTCAACGCGCCGATTCCTGTAATGCGACCAGCCTTGGGCGAGCATGAAACCGAACAGGCCATCCACCAGGGCAATCCAGACGGCACCGTTCAATCCCAGCAGCATGCCGGCCATCCAGCCCATCCACCAGGAAACACGTCGAATCTCCAGCCAATCCGCGTTCGGAATAAGACCGGCAAGCATGTCCTTCCAACGGTGGTAGACCATTATCTGCTTGTCGGATGGGGGATCCTTGCGGCTTCCGGAAGCGTTGACCGGATACTGTTGTGTGATTCCTCCGGCGAGCATGCCAAGCCAAAGGAACGGGACCAAGGGCAGGCGCCAAAAGAACCAGAGGATAATTCCAAAGACAAGAAACAGCGAAAACCAGACGCCGCTCGATATAGGACGGGTCTGTGTTCTGCTCCTGCTGTTTCTGCTTGCCATGATTGTCAATCTATCTTCGAGTTTTGTTATTAACCGAAGATTTATTGAAATTAACCGATACTAGAAAGAACGAGTGCGGCAATCCTGTTCGTCCGAGATTCAGTCTTTTTGTTTGCTCTGAGGTTCGCTGCCAAGCGAACCGACTGGATTCTTCTTTTCCGAGGTCGAAACAGGTGCAGGAGAGCGTGTGGCATTTGCCGCGTCAGCGGCATCCCGGTGGATCGCGGGTCGAAGTGGAGAGAGATTAAGAGAGAGTTTGTATATTCACTTGTAATATCACTTGTAATATCACTTGGGGGTGCCGCTTAGCCCTACTGCCATAAGGGCTGAGAGGCCATGTCGGTGTCAAAATTCTAAGAACGGGTGTCAAAATTCTAAGAGTCGGTGTCAAAATTCTAAGCGAGGGTGTCAAAATTCTAAGGCTGTGACCGCTCTGATCGCAGGCAATCGGGGTATGGTTCGATGGCATTCGCAAAGATGGTGTCAAAATTCTAAGAAAGGTGTCATAATTCTAAAAATGGTGTCAGAATTCTAAATATGGTGTCAGAATTCTAAGAAAGGTGTCAGAATTCTAAGAAAAACGCGATAAAATAACGACGAAAAGAAAAAAGATACCCGCACCGTTCGTACCGGCCGGGTATCTGGCAACCGCTGAAACGGAGCGATTACATGACCAATAATAACGCCATCGCCACAACGAAAATGAACACCGGAGCACCGCCGCTCATGGCGAAACTCTCCCTCTTCCCCGTATCGAAACCCAACGCCTCATACATAGAGAGAACAAACGGTCGGGAAACAGTCCGCATAACCCCCAGTCGCCCCGAGGAATGGGTCTACGGGAAAACCCCGCGACTGATATTCCTCTACGTGCAGTCCATGATTCGCATGAAGAACAATCCCGACGTGGATCAGGACACCCACACTGTTGTCTTTCGTGGCAGCTTCCAGGAATTCTGCGACAACACCGGAATATCCAACCACTCCGGATGCCAGAAAGAGACGGAGGACACGCTGATGAACCTGGCGCGAACATCGATCTCCATCATGAACACCGACGAGAATCGCGAGAACAAAGGCGAATGCACGCCGTTCACCGTCGCCAGAAAAGGCCGTACACAGTTCAGGCCAGAACAGGACATCATCGCATCAATCCAGTTCACCGACGAGATGTGGGCCGAGCTGTCGAAGCCAAGCGTCCCACTCAGCATGGATGTCATCTCGCGTCTGGGCAAATCGGCGCGGGCGTTGGACGTCTATATATGGTTGACGTACCGCACATACCGGCTCGACCACGTCGCCTACGTTTCATGGCATCAACTGTATGACCAGTTCGAGGGCACCGGCCTGCCGATGAAGGACTTCCGGCGCAGGTTCAAACAGGCGTTGTCGAATGTCTTGGAGGCGGCTCCGAATTTGAGGGCCGAACCGTTCAGGCATGGGATCAAGTATTATCCTCGCACCGATGCTCCAACGCGACAGACTGCGCAGAGCGAGTCGGCTGATATTCCCCTTGAGGCTGAAGTAGTGGATGAGAGCAAAGGTCCCGCACGTCACGTGCATTCCGCCGACTGCGAGCATGTCCGGACGCTGATGTCCGAATGGATGGGTGGCATGTTCACCGGTGTTGATGCCGATCGTGTTGCGTCGCGTTTGGCTGAATTGTTGGATTCCGGGTTGCCTGATGAGGGGGCGGTGTCGCGGGTTTTGTTGGGCTGATTAGGCGGCTCGGTTTTTTTTGTGGCTTCTGCTGGCATGTATCATTTCTGCGGTATTCTATTGGTATTACCTGCGTGTTATAATAGTTTCGTCAAGAGGAGTGGAGGTTGCTTTTTGAAAATCTACGTGCTGTCGCGCGTGCATGAACGGCATCCGGAGCTGACATCAGAGGACGTGCTGACGGCCTTTCGAAGTGTCATGAAAGACGCGCGTAGGGCGGATGGCACTTGGGTGGCAATAGGTCTTGACGGACATGGCCGTGACGTGGAGATGGTCTACAAGCAGTTGAACGACAGCGTACTGATCTACCACGCGATGACACCTCCGACGAAGAAAACACTAAAGGAAATTAATCAGCTGGAAGGCAAAAGAGGTGAACGATGAGCGATTTCAACGAACGAGACAAGGAACTGCTGGAGAAATTCGGAATGACCGAGGAGCAGGTCAGCAGTGACGTGGAACGAATGGAAAGCGAGGACGCCGGCCACGGTATCACCGGCCCTATCTACTACGGTCTCCACATGCTGCCGAAACGGGACGAGCGCATGGTCACCGTCACCATAAAGATGCCCGAAAGCCAGCTCGAACAGGTCACTGCCGCCGCGAAGCGGTACCACATCAGTCGTAGCGAATACATTCGCAGACACCTTACTAATGCATAGGCAAAAAAATGATATACGAGAAATGGCAGGTTAGCGACGAGTACCGTCAGCGCATCAAGCAGGCCATGCCGAAAACCGCCAGCAACGTGAGATTCATCGAATCACCGGAACGTATGCGCAGGGTCATGGCCGAGTTCATGCAGCACCGTACCGTCGATGAAGTGGCCGAGAAAGCACGAGTCGATTCAAGCGTGGTGCAACGGCTGATTGACACCGGCGTTGCACCATATCTTCCGACTCGACGGATAATGAAGGTTCTTGGAGTGGATGCCACTGCCTTGCCTGCGGAATGCGTGGTGGCATGAGAAAAGGTGATCGGCTAAACGTCTGGATGAACGGCTCCCACGTTGGCGTGTTCACCTCTCTCAAACGAGGAGTCGCGTTTGAGTATGATTGGAATGCTCCACGGATAAGTTTCAGCCTCCCGAAAGATGGAGAGTGGCGCGAGGATGCACCGGAGAATTTTCTAGAAAATTTACTCCCGGAATCAGGTGCCGCCAAGTATGCCATGATGCAGGCAGTCGGCGCGAAATCTCAGGAATCCTTCGACTTGCTGGAAAACGTGGATTCAGCTGGTGCGCTGGTGTTCTCTCGGAACGATGAGATGCCGACTATTGCCAGTGTGCCTCCTGCAGAAGCAACCGATGACGAAATCGCGACACGTATTGCCGCCGTCAAACGGACGCCTGATTCATGGTTCGTCAGGAACAAAGGTGCCAGATTTTCCTTGGCAGGAGCTCAAGGCAAATTCTCCTTGTCCCGTGTAGGCGATGAATGGGTGTGGCCCAATGGCGCCGTTCCGTCGACTCATATTCTTAAACCGGCCGGCATTTATGACGCTGATGAAGTAGAACATGCGACCATGATGCTTTCCAAGATGATCGGCATCGAAACCCCGGAGTCGGATATCCAGGAATTCAACGGCCAGCAGACCTATATCGTGGAACGGTTCGATCGTCGTATCGAAAATGGTATGCCGGTTCGTCTGCCGATGGAGGATATGGTGCAGGCATTGGGCCTACCATCATCCGAGAAGTACAAGGTGAGTGCCGTCGATACGCTGACCACCCTACGGAAGATGGATCCGTCCGGCAGACTGGGGGAGGAGTGGCTGCGACGATTGGCCTTCAACGTGGCTGTCGATAATTGCGATGCGCATGCCCGTAACTATTCAGTCATGCCCACTTCGCTGGATGGTGAGTCCTGGAAACTAAGCCCAGCATACGATGTGATGACCACGACGGTATGGCCGGGATTGACGGACAAGCTCGCGATGCCATTCTCAGGAGCGGAGCATGCCAGTGAAGTGACACCGGACCATTATGCGAGGTTGGCCGATTATTGTGGATTCGATCCCGACACTGCACGAGACGAGGCTATCCGCATCAGCGACTTGGTCCGGTTGAATGCGCATACTGCGTATATGGATCTGGACCCGGAACTGCAGGCCAAGCTGTTGGACAAGATTCGTGTCGCAAACAGTGGCATGCCAAGTCCTCAACACTTCGTCCTTCCCGACAATGGCATGGTGTATGTCGTCTCCCACGATCGTGATGGGCATCCGGTGCATGACTATTGGCGGCGCAAACCATCCAGATAGGACAATGCGGCCACTGCTGGTGTTGATTTGCTTGTCGATGAATTCTGTCACAGAATAAGGTCAGGCAAACGAAGCAATGCAACTGCATATAACAGAACGCTGAGCATGGATTGGAGGTGGTCGCAATGCTTACCTTGCTGGCAATGATTGGACTTTTTCTTCTCGTTCTGGGATTGGTGATAGTCCTGTTGATGGGAATGTTCTTCAGCAGCGACATGGGCGGCATGTTCGTGAACGTGTTCAACTATGCGACTTCCACTGGGATCGCTGATCTGGTGACCGTTGGGGTCATGCTCGTCATCCTGTTTGCGGCTTTCGCAGTGCAAGCCGTTATTTGGTTCTTCGTCAGCGAGAGGATGTTGGAATCTGCGCTCCCGTTGATTGTCCAAATGATTATCGAACTGGTTGTTCTCATCCCGATTCCTGCGTTCTTCTTCACGGCCTGGGGCTTGGAGTATCGGTGGGCTGGTGTCCTGTGTGTTCTTATCTTCGCATTGCCGGCCTTGTACAACCTGGGTTTGAACGTGTACGTCAAGCTTGAGGAAATCAAGGAAAACAAGAACGTGAAGGATGTTTGATCCTTCGCTCCGAAAACCTCTCTCAGTGGACAGAATGCCTCCGATTCGGATAATCGGAGGCATTCGCTTTTCTGGGAAGGATACGCTGGAACCACACGTTTTTTTGGATTAGGAGTTGAGGATGCACGGAACATTCAGCAGGCCTATGAAAATACTCGCCAGTGTTATTACAGTGGTGGTTCTCGTCGCTGGCATCCTGGCTTGGAGTACGTGGCGTAAAAAAGTCACTGCTGAGGAACGCCAGCAGGCGCAGGCCCAACAGTTGAAAAAACATAAGTCGGAGGAACGCAAGAAAGCCGCTGAGGCTGCCGCAAATCAGCTGACCGATAAGGAGAAACAACAGTACACGGATCTTGCCATCCAATTCGAACAGGCAGCCCGCAACTGGGGGAGTGACCCCACGATCAATTTGGACTCACTCAGCCAACATGATGCTCAACAGGTAATCGACCAGTTGCGGACACCGGACATCGGAAGCAATCCTCTACCCGCTCTGAGCGCTATCCCAGCGGATAAGAACGATGGACCTGATGCCGTCAGCTATCCATGCGAAGAGGAATATGAAAACGCTTGTAAAGCGTATCCGACAATGAAAGCATGGTGGAACAGTGAGGCGTTGGCGACCGGCAGCCGGTGGACGGACGGACCTCATGTGACGGTCAACGAAGACCGAACGGTCACGGTCACAGGAAAGGTCGAATCCATGCTTTTGCAGGACGGTGATTCCTTTAACAATGGGAGCATCTGGGCATTGACTCCAGCTTGGAGAGACTACGACATCAACGATGAACTCACCATCGCAAACGGGAAAATCAGCGGCATGAACATCAACGGCGACAACCCTTGGTGGATTAATCCTTGGCTGACACGCTGGGACAACAACATGGCCGACGATTTGAGCGAGGGAACCAGAATAGCCATCCCAGTGAAAGGCGATCCCGAGATGGGCCTCGCCCATTCCAGCATGACGCCCATCCTTAAGGGACCTGTCACGCAGTCGGACTTGGATGGCAAGGTTGACTGGCATCTTTGGGATAGCGTTCCCATGGCATCGGTTGGGGGAGGCTGCCAGAATCCGGGATACTGCGGCTAGTTCTTCCAGCTTTTCTTCCGGAAGAACACGTTGCCGGCGCCATCGAACTGCTTTTGCGTGAGCCAGCGACTGTTGTACCCCTCCCATGGGCCACTTCCGTTCGTGCCGTAGTTTCCTTCGCTGATTCGGATTCTCCATCCGTTTGCGTCCTGCTTGACTTCTTCGACCACGGCGATATGCCCGGAGCTCATATCACCTCCCAAAGCACCGCCGAACTGACTGACGCCATCCCCCGGGTGTGGGCTGGAATCGACTGTGTATGCAGGGTCGGAGGCGAGATGCACATGGACGTCACCACCCACGGGGGTGTTCCAGTTTGCCACGTCATGATGGTGAATCACCCATAGTCTGACAAGTGCATACCAGTAGCACTGGTAATGTCCGCCGCTGGCGAAGGAAGTGAATGGCCCGTAGTCCCCGTCGTGACACACTTTTGCATCCGTATCGCACAGCCAGCCAAAATTACGGGTTTTGCCTATAGGAGCCCCGCCCACAGAACCTACGACGGCACTGCCTCCATCACCATCGTCGTCGGATGAGCAGGAAGCTTGAACGACATTGTCGGAACCACTGGAATCGTCGCTTGCCTTCCCAGTGAACTCGATCGCACTAATCTCCGGTGAATCATAGTAGGAGCGCGCATATTTCTTACGTTCCTCTTCATGCCGATCGTTCCACGCTCCGCGCCCATACCCGGCAAGCCATGCGATTGAGGCGTCCTCCGGATTATCCGCATGCAGCCACCATTTGTGCAGGTCATGGTCGGTGACGTTGTACCCTTCGGCCTCGATGTTATCCAGATAGAAGTTGTTCCAATCGGATTTGGACGTGTCAACCAGCATTTTTATCTGCACGTCGGCATCAGAGTCTTTGCCAGACACGTTATGCTGATCCATCCATGCTTGGATTTTGCTGCGCGGTGTCCACTGATTCAGACCGAAGCCACGCAATGCGGGATTGGTCTCGCCTATCTGCTCCTGTTCCGGATTCATCCCAGATTCGAATTGGATCACACCAAGAGCGCCTGCCGTGCTGGCTTTCGAATACCCGGCTTTGGCGAATGCCTCGGCTATGGCCACCGCGACCTTGTTGGGGGCTATCGATGTGGTCCCGGTTGTCGAATCATCATCTGATGAGGTGCCGCAATCATATTCTGCGGCTGATAAGGACTTTCCGACGTTGCTGGTAAGGGCCGCGACACTGCCGGAAACGGCACTCACCACGTTCATGACGATAAGACCGTTCAACCCCACCAGCAATGCGGCTCCCGCAGCCATGAGTTTTGTACTGGTTTTCAAAGGATGACCCCCTTACGGAAGGCAAAAGTCGGTAAAAATTTACCGACTTTGAATGATTCGGTGAATTACCGTTCTTGGAATGGTCGGAATTCCACGTCGACGAACACGTTGTAATCGTCTCGAAGAAGATTCGCGGCATGTTTCCCCGCTTCGATGATCTCACCTGAAGAACGATTCTCATCCCATGATTCAAACAAAGCCCTCAAAGCATCGGTTTCCTCGTTGGGACTCTTCAACGCGAATCCCAAAAGCCGTGCGGTGTTCAGATCCTTCAACAGCGGAGCCGCTTCGGAAGCCCAATCGGATGCCGCATTCCAAAGCTCGTCTGCAACGGAGAGGGGATATTCGACATCGAATGCAAGCACATCACCGTCTACATCCTCATGCAGGATGCCCGCTGAAGTATATGCGGCGATGATGGTGAGCATGTACACGCTGATGTCGCTTCCATCCCAAGCGTGATTCAGTGGAGGATTCAGCAAAGGATACTTGAGCACGTCATGATTCGCGAACAGCTCATTCCCCTGAAGCAGAAATACGGGGAGGCTGATCACGGGGGAGTATAGGATACGGTTTTCCACTCCTCCGTATGGGTCTCCGTCAGGTACCGCATACACTTTGGATGCGGTATCGCTGAGACGTTGGATGTATCTGCTGGGGCGTTCCAATAGGAGAGGACGTCCGCTACCGAAACCAGGGAACAGCAATGGTTTCGACTGCTGCTGTTCCTCCGGCTCCGGGGTCAAAGGGGTAACGGCAGATGATTCCTCCGACTTGTCGGAAGCCGGTGTGGAAAATGAGTCATCGAATATGTCTTTGTATCCCATAAGGGGTCACTGCTCCTTGTTCTTTCGTTGTTCTCGTGCGATCTTGTCCGTGGCAGTGGTGCTGATTTCCTTCAACAATGCCGGAGGAATCACGATTTCCACTGGAATAGGCTGCTTGGACCCGTCTTTGAAATAGGCGACGGCTCCGCGAACGGTCTTCCTCGTCGATGCGCTTACCAGGCGCTTCAGACTGTTCGGGTTCGGCTGACCGTTGTCCAAAGTATCATCGGCTCCCATGCGCTGCAAGATCCGACCATTGGGGTCTTCGATGCCTAGGAGTCGTTCCGCTGATTTGGCCGGACTGACCGTGCCATTGGCTTCTTCCGGGTTGTCCAACGCCAGAAGGAGGGCGCGGCTGATACCTCCGGTCAAGTCGGCATCGATGAACTCCTGCACTTTCTGGCTGATGATGACAGGCGTGAATCGTTGCGAACGGGCCATACGCACCCATTGTTCGAAGGTTCGGGAAGCTCCCTTGTCCTTGCCCATGAACACCCATGCCTCATCGACACCTACCATGCCATCGCGGCCTCGAACGGCGGTGCCGGCTCCCATGACGACCATTCGCAACGTCCACTGGCGGATGCGAGCGGTCATGGAATCATCTTGGCCTTCGGGGATGAGTGAACGGTCTCCGGCGTTGATGAGGGTCAGGTTTTGGCTGATCGTCAACGGCTTGGTGTCATTATCGGTGCCGAAGATAAGACGTAGTCCCTGGTTCGCCTTCAGGTTCATGCTGATTGTCGAAAACACCTCGAGGGTGTTGGAAGGCAACCCAATGGACTCCGCCGTGTTCCCCGCTTTGATGGTCTTCGCAACAGCTTGGGCGGCGACAAGCAGAGCCCGGCCTACGCAACGCGCCCCGTGTTTGACGCCGTAATCCAGCATGGCTGTCATGGCGGATTCCATCTTTGTGTCACCGCCAAGAGTGTTCGTCATCATCAGGACGGCGATTTCCTTGGCCTCCTCCACATTCGGAATCACGTTGAACGGGTCGAACGTGCCGTTAGCCACATCGGAATCCAACCGGATGACCGTACCACCCTGCGAACGGGTCGCATCCTCCAAATCATTACCGGCCTTCGGATTGATGTAAATGCACGGGGTCTTGCCTTTACCGTCACGCGCGTCAATCTTCGACCATTGCAGAAACAGGCTGAACGCCGCCATCGTATTATGGGTCGGCACGTAATCAGCGATGAGGAACGAATGGTCAGGGCTCCCAACGGTCAGACAACGATGAGGCGCGTTGGATATCTTCCTGATGTCTTTGACGTATAGCCATTGCTGGGTTTGTCTCAACGTCGTAGGAATTAAAGCCGCTTTGCGTTGCAAAGAGAATACCGGCAGATCCGTCGTGAAGGTGATGCGATAACGATCCTGAGCCTCATGACGCACACCATCAGCCGTGTATCCTGCTTTGTTGAGATGGGGTTCGTGAACGACGATTCCCAGAGATCTCAGCAGGCGCACCATTCCTCGGACAATCGGCAGATGATCGGCGGACTGGATGAACTCTATATTCCCATTTGAGGAGATGGTCCCATCCTGATCCAGCAACCCCTGCACGAGGGAGAGTCTTTGCTCGATGCTCGCCGAGAAGTAGATCTCAGGAATGCGTTTTTCGCGAAGTATCCCCATATCGCGAAGAATGGAGACAAGCCCCTTCACATTCACGACCATCGGCGTATTGATGCTTCCTAGAGAAAATCCCGCAGAGGTGAGACAGGACTTCACATGCTGCAAATCACCATTCCTGTTATCTGAAGCGATGATTCCAGTGCCGATACTACCGTCGGCTAACCAAGCCCCTAAAACCCATGGGTCAAGTGGCAGGTCGGCTTGCGGGTTGGCAACAGGCATCGCGGCTCGGATTGCCCATTGCGCACGATTGCCTGAATCCTTTAGACCAGACGCAAGCATGTCTCGCGTAGTCACAACCTGTTCACAATATCCAAGGGAATTGGTCTCGTTGAAGGCCCCCTCATAACGAAGCATCATGCGTTGCCCTATGGCTCTGCATGCTTCTCGAACGTTGTATACGGATACCGAATCATGACGCATTCTGTCGGAGTGAATTCGTTCTTCCGTATCCCACTCACTGATTGGATTGAGCGTTTTTATGACAGATGCGATAGAGGAACGGCTTGGTGAACGATCCTCGAGCATCTTCTGTATGTCAGTGATGCTGATGCCCTTCGGATAGTTATCTTCCAAATGCTTTCTTAGGACATCCGCACGCTCCCTGGCGAGATCGTTCCATCTTTTCGCATGCTGCGCCACGCCATCATAATGTGCAATCAAAGCCCGAAGAGCTTCCTGCGTGTTATAGCGCCTACAGTTCTGCCGAGTCTTAAAAGGTTTTTTTGTATCCGCTATCGCGCGGTCTCGCTGTTCTTGATGAGATTCAACTCCCATAAATCGCAGCGCTGCGGCAATGGTCTTGGCATTGCTCTCTCCGCTCCACCAACGACTCGTTACTGGATGGACAAACTCTGCAAGCTCGTTCACGCTCATGGTTGATTGGGCCGGTAGCGCATCAGACATCCGACATAGCTCATCGTATGTCTCCGACAGCATGTTCTTACGCTGTTGGGATTTCAAATGTTTTGGTTTTCTGAATTTGTTTCGATCTTTGAAATCGGAGACGATCCACTGGTGGTTCCCGCTGGCTTTTATCGTTTGACCGTCACTGAGGGTGACTTCGTAAAGATCTTCCGTGTGAATCGGATGAAGCTTGAGGAGTGGATAAGGTTTTCCGTCCCGCCCGTAGACGAGGTCTCCCTCATGCAAATCGCTGATCTTAGCCATTTTTCCATGGGGGAAGCTAGCCTGAGGGGGAACCGGAATTGTGGAGGAAATGTGAACGGCCTTCCCGCTTCCTGTATCTCCGATAATAGCCAAAATTGGACGCCTGTCCTTGTCCTGCACGGTTGTTGTCCCGATATACACCGGTTGCCTGTTGGCTTCGGACAATCCGACAAGAGCTCCGTCCCTGTCGCCTGCTTTGGCGAAACTGCTCACGCCTCCTCCCGCGACGCATGTTGCGGCCCAGTGGATCTCATAGGGGGTCATGCGTACGTTCGAACAGGCCTGCATGCTTTTGAACGCCATCAACTGTTCGCTAGCCGTCGTCAGATTGACGAACTCGATGTTGGGGATACACCCCAAAGCGTCGATGGCCATCTGCTCGTTGCCCGCCACGCAGGTGGCGACGCTCAGATCAATGATGCTGGGCGGCATGTCCGGAGTATTGTAGATTGCCTTCTTATAATCCAAACGCTCCTTGATTTCGGTCATATCACCGGGGGCTTCATGGCCTTTCTCGTACCGTTCCTTGATGCTTTCGTCGATGGTGCGGCTGTTGCGGCGAATCTGGTCGGCGGTGACTTTCGCCGGTTCGACTTTGCCTCGGATGCTTGTGGCGACGGCATTGGCTCCGCCGGCTCGTCCGACTTCCATGAGTTGGGCGATCCACAGGTTGTTTGGATCCGTGATGCTGCTTTGGTTGAAATCCGCCGTGCGTGCGAAGCAGATGCTGGCAGGATATTCTTCGTCGATATTCCACTCGGTGCAGTCCACGCCATTGTCGTACAGGTTTTTGGCGTGGGCGCAGGTCGCGTTATCCGGGAAGAAATGCACGTGTGCGTTCTCCGCCAGGATAGGCAGGGCCGACGAGTTGGCGCGCCCCACCCACCATGATTCCATCATGGCGACCAGCTGTTCGCGTTCCTGCTCATCCATGATGGTGAATGGTTCCAGCCCGGCGTTGAGCATGATTCGTTCGATATTATGCGCGTCTGGCAGATACTCTTCGAACATTGGGCATCCGTTTGCCACCGAATAGCACATGCGGTCGTACCAGGTCAGGGCGCGTTGCAGCATGCCGGGCTTGCGATTGTTGCTATGATCCCCAACCAGTTTCAAAGGAACGCCGATGACCGCGAACTGCTTGCATACCTTCTGGCTGCGGTAGTACTGCGCCTGGTATCGGCCGAGGTCGGTGTCCCTCATGCTGGCCGGCGGACTGTATCGGACGGGCATGGATCCGGTAAGCAGATGGAATTCGCGATATTCGCTTTGAAGCATGTAACGGTAGCGCATGCCGGCAACCGTGACCTGATTGGCGAGGCCGTCGAAGAACGCCATCAGCTGTTGCGCGGCATCGTTGCGTTTCCGGTCGTTGGCTCCATCCAGTAACGCGGTGCTCCAGGGGATGCGCGCGTACAGCCATACGGTGCGATCCGGCGTGGCAGAACGGAGTAGCCCGTATTCGCTGGCCGGGCTTATAAAGCTTTCTGGACGGTAGAAGTTTCCTCGTGGCATATATTCCACGATAGATTTTGATGTTGTTATTAACCGATGTTCTATTGAAAATAACCGTTTTTCGGTTGGTGGCGATATCCAAAAAAAATAGGCTCTGTTAAACCAGTGTTGTCATAGTCACTTACGTGGTGTTGGACGCTGATGCCGGCTGTATTTGAGTAAGCTAGGAATTGTCCACAAATAAGGTCGAATAAGGGGCGATGGAGACTTATGGCTATGACTCCGGCACAGCAGCGTGAGGCGGCGGTTAGGTTCGTGGAGCAGTGGCGCGGACACGGGTATGAAAAGTCGGAGGCGCAGGTTTTTTGGATGCAGTTGTCGGCCGAGGTGCTGGGGGTCGAGCATCCGTTTAGTTTCGACAATTACGGTGCGGAGAAGAGGGACGCCAAAGGCGGTTTCGCGGATGTGATACTCCCGGCCGCCAGCCTACTCATCGAACAGAAGAGCGGTAACGTGAACTTGGATGAGCAGGAGGAGCGGCAGGGGCGGGCAGTGACGCCGTTGCAGCAGGCGTTGGATTACAACAACAGCTTTCCGTTCAATGAGCGGAAACGGTTCATCTGCGTGTGCAACTTCCATGAGTTCCGCTTCTACGATTTGAACAAGGACCCGTTGGCGAAACGACCGCCGTATGCGGTGTTCACATTGGAGGAGTTGCCGGAGAATCTGCATGTGTTCCGTGCCCTGCTGCGTGGCGCTGACCGCCCGGACGTGTCGGTGAGCGAGAATCGGCGGGTGAACGTGGAGGCGGCGCGTCACGTCGCCACGTTGAACCGGCATCTGGCGCGCTTTTACCATCACGCGGACAGCGACCCGGCGGAGCATCGCGCCCTCGCGTTGACGACCGTGCGTATCGTGTTCCTCTACTATGCGGAGGATTCGGGGTTGTTGAAGCCCGGACAGTTCACGGATTACGTGGAATCATTGCCTGCCGACTGGCTTGGTCAGGGGTTGCAGAGCCTGTTCGACTGGGTGGATAAAGATGAGACGGCGCGGGAGCAGGCGTATCCGACGCCCGCGTTGAAGGAGTTCCCGTACATCGACGGCGGCCTGTTCCATGAGACCATTCCCGTGCCGGCGGTGGACGAGGACTTTAAACAAGCCCTGTTGGACATGGGTCGCACCTTTGACTGGTCGGACATCAGCCCCGTCATCTTCGGCAGCCTCATGGAGGAAACCCTGAGTCATGACGAGCGGCGTCAGGGCGGCATGCACTACACGTCGCCGGAGAACATCCACAAGCTGATAGACCCGCTTTTCCTCGACGAGTTGAAGCAAGAGCTGCAGACGCTCATCAACCAGTATGACGACAAGGGCATCAGCCCGCAGAAGCGCACCGCGCTCACCAGCCAGTTGAAAGCGTTCCAAAACCGGCTCGCCGGCTTGCAGTTCCTCGACCCGGCGTGCGGCTCCGGCAACTTTTTGACCGAAACGTTCCTCCAACTCCGCGCCTTGGAGGATGAGATACTGGTCCGGTTGCAGAAGGGCGACGTGATGCTCGACCTCGGCGAAGGCTACCTCGACGTGAAGGTCAACATCCGTCAATTCCACGGCATCGAAATCAACGGATTCGCATGCAGCGTCGCCCGCACCGCCCTATGGATAGCGGAACAGCAAGCCCTCGACCGGACGGAAGCCCGACTCGGCAACCACTACGACCGCCTACCACTCACCGACAGCGGCGACATCATCTGCGGCAACGCGCTCCAAACCGACTGGAACACCTTGCTGCCCGGCAGTGACTGCGATTACGTGATAGGCAACCCACCATTCGTCGGACAGTACCTCATGGACGACAATCAGAAGCAGGACATGAAGGACGTGTTCGGCAAGGACTACGACGGCTACTTGGATTACGTGACTGGCTGGTACCGCAAGACCGCCGACTATATGCAAAACAACCCCAGCGCCACATTCGCATTCGTCAGCACGAACAGCATCACTCAAGGCCAGCCCGTCCCCGCCCTGTTCAAACCACTGTTCGCCCGCAACTGGCGGATAACATTCGCCCACCGCACCTTCCAATGGGACGCGCAAAGCACGGACAATGCGCACGTCCACGTCGTCATCATCGGCATGGCGCAAACCAATAGGGAGAAAATGCTCTACACGTATGAGACAGTCTCCAGTGAACCGGTAGAAACCCATCCGGAGAACATCAACGCCTACCTGCTTGACGCACCCAACGTGTTCGTAGAGAAGCGAAGTCAAAAAACCGGCACACTCTCGTCACTGCTGTCACTAGCAAATCGTGGCTCGCAGCCGACGGATGACGGCAATCTTCTTCTTAATACTCGCAAAGATTATGAAGAAGCCATGTCCGACCCTATCGCGGCAAAATACGTGAGACCGTTCAAGGGTGCTCGTGAACTCATTCACAACATCGACCGATGGTGTTTGTGGCTGGTGGACGCTGAACCGCAGGACATCCGTGATTCAAAGTTCATTAGCGAACGGGTGAAAGCATGCCGCGAATACCGGGAACACGCACCGGTCACTGGCGATGCATACAAGCATCGTGATACACCGTGGTTGTTCCGAGATAATCTTCAGCCTTCCGTTCCATACCTGTGTGTTCCTTCCACTCACGCCGGCCGCCGCGAGTACACGACAAGTGCTTGGCTGCCGCCTGAAGTGATTGCCAGCAACCTGAACTTCACCATCGTGGACCCGGACGGTCTGGCTTTTGCCGCCATCGAATCCAGCATGTTCACGACATGGCAGGATGCGATAGGCGGCCGAATGAAGTCGGACAACCGTTTCGCCAACACGCTTGTATGGAACACGTTCCCGCTCCCGGAGTTGGATGATGTCACCCGTCAGAAAATGATTGATGCTGGCCGGCAGGTGTTGGCGGCGCGTGCGAACCATCCTGATTCCACGTTGGCTGATTTGTATGACCCGTTGGTGATGCCGGCTGATTTGCGTAAGGCTCATCGTGAGTTGGATAAGGTGGTTGACCTTGCGTTTGGCGCGTCTAAGCCGTGTGGGTCGAATGAGGAGAGGTTGCCTATCCTGTTTGACTCGTATCTACGGTTGACCGGCGAACGCGGTTGAGACATAGGCCCGTGTCGTGGCGGACGGTCTCGGCTCGGGCCTATTCTGCGTGTCCAGCGTCGAGGTGAGGCTTGGTGGTCGCGTGCAGGTCGAATGGCATGCCTTGCTCTCTGACGACGGCTTTGAGGAAGATGCTGACCGCGCCGCTCAGGCTTAGTCCTAGGGGTTCGAGCACGTTCATGGCCTCGGTTTTCAGTTCGGGATCTATCCTCATGGTCGTGGTCGGGGTGTTCGCCATCGTTTTGCGTGAGGGTACACCGTCCTTTTGGGGCGGTGGGGAATAAGGTCGGGCATGCGGACGGATGCAAATGGGCGTTCCTCACCCTGCCGAAAATTGGGCAGATCAAGCTCCGTTGGACGCGTGACCTGCCGTCCACGCCGAGCACCGTCACCATCATGAGGCATGCGGACGGCTCCTATGAGGCGAGCTTCACCGTGCAAGTCGATGCCAAGGCCGACGCCCCCGAGCCGCTGCATGAGGCGTGCGGCATCGACATGGGGTTGGACAGTCTCATGAGCATCGTCTATACGGACGGCACGCGCGAGAAGATACCCCACCCGCGCACCCTGAACCGCAAGATGCGCCGACTGCGCAAACTCGACAAACAACTGGCAAGAGAGAAGAAAGGCTCGAACAACCATGCGAAGACACGACTCCTGAAAGCCAAGACCTACGGTCGGATACGGAACCAGCGCAGGGACATGGCGTACAAGCTGGCGTCCAAGGTGGCGGGCGAGAACCAAGCCGTCGCCTTGGAGACCCTGAACGTCAAGGGACTGGCGCGCACCCGCATGGCGAAGAGCCTGTTGGATGCGAACTGGACGCGTATCATCGACCGCATCCGACAACTGGGCGTCCAATACGGCAGAACCGTCACTCGCATCGACCGGTGGTATCCCAGCAGCCAGATCTGCTCCGCATGCGGACACAGGGACGGCAAGAAACCGCTCGACGTGCGCATCTGGGAATGCCCTAAGTGCGGTGCCCTGCTCGACCGTGACTGGAATGCGGCCGTGAACATTCTCGACGCGGCGGGACTCGCCGAGTCGTTAAACGCCCGTGGAGGCGACGTAAGACGGGGACTGGCGCAAACCGGTCGCAACGCGGACGCCCGTGAAGCGGGAACCCGCCGAACCGCAAGGCTTCATTAAGCCAACCGGAGTAGGAATCCCCCGCCTTCAGGCAGGGGAGGAAGTCAAGGTCGGGATATTAGGAAAGGTTGCCGGTTAGTCGTCCACGCCGACGCAGTCCTGGTTGACTAGTTCACGCACGTGATCGACGGCCCGCTGCAGTTCCGGTGTCATGTCGAAGTCATCGGTACGGTAGAAGGCCGAGTTGCCGTTGGATTTACGACTGGCGCTGACCGCGACGTTGGTCACCGTCATCTCACCCTTGTCATCACGGTCCAAGTGGACGAACAACGTCCTTGCCGTCAGCTCGCGACGTCCCCCCACATATTTCAGTGTCCCTTGGACGGTGATGTTTGGTTCCAACTGGTATGCCACGTCCGCCGTGTATCGGATGCTTGGGATGCTGGATATGATTTTCGACATGATTAACCCTCGTTCCGGGTGATGTACATGCAATTCATGTGAGTGGTTTTCAGGATTTCGCGCAGGGGGGATTCTTTGACGACGCCTCCGCCCTTATACGCCTGGATGCTGTAGTCGTCGATGGGGAACTTGGTTTTTATTTTCGACACGTGCTCGAGTTTCACCCAGCATCGCGCTTCGGGGATGGTGAGGCTTGGCGGCGCTGTGAACCCGTCATAGTCATTCATGCCGTAAGCGTAATATGCGCCTGAATCATGAATGTCGGCCTCAATGTAAGTGTCATCCGTCATCCATAAGAACGCTTTTTTACATGTGTTGACGGTCAAATCGGACACGTTGAACTTGAGAGGGAACAGCACTTTCCCGTCGGATTTCTCGGCATGCTCCTCTATGTAATCCAGAATGGTTTTATCCAGATCCCAGTTATACCGGCAGGTGATTCCGTCGGCGAGTTTGACCGATTGCCGTCCTGGATAGGATGACTGTTTCTTGTAGCGCACGAAGAGCGCTCGTCGATCGTATAGTGTTGCCATAAGTCTTCCTTTTATGCAGATGTTTTCAGTATAACAGCCACGACAGAGGGTGACGTGCTCCCGCCACCTGACCGCTTCGCGATCTGAGGTGGGGGCTTCCTGCT